>Ga0308007_10001232_pt1 | contig 11403 bp, 11 predicted proteins | sample Neamet71_FD_203152 | JGI IMG/M metagenome (GOLD analysis project Ga0308007, IMG submission 203152) | Marine microbial communities from water near the shore, Antarctic Ocean - #71 | ecosystem: Environmental > Aquatic > Marine > Unclassified | place: Southern Ocean | collected 2014-06-07
GTTGTTAATTTTATTTTTTAAAACCCCAGGGTCCGTAGTCAAAAAAGTTGCATCTATTTCCTTTTCTTTGTGCTGTATCCTCGCCAAATTTTTATGATAGTCAGGTCCATTTACGCCTAATGGATCTAAAAACCATTGGGCAATCTTTAAATTTTTATTCAAATTTTTAAGATAATCTAAAGTTTCATTAGTAACAGAGTCAGCATGTCCTAAAACAAGGCAGTCAGCATTAAAATTTTGATTAGCTTCTATAATTGCTCTCTGCAGTGATTTTTTTCCACTATAGTCTGTAATATTTTTGTTTTTATTTATTATATCCCTGTCGCTAATTGTGAGTACATTATGCCCCAATCTTACAAATCCATTATTTAAACGTCTTCCAGTATTGTAGTGAAGCCTACCGTTAAATCTTTGGTTAAAATTAGTCACATGCAAGATTTTTAATATAATCTTTTTTTTAATGTTAAATAAATTTATTTTATTTTTTGAAACAAAACTTTTTCTTATAGAGTCAATAATATTTGCAACATATTTATGTGTTAGCTTAAAACTAGAATAATTTTTTTTTTGTAAAAGTAATAACTTTTTTCTATCTAGAATAAGTTTTTCAATATTATTAAATAAATTATTCACACTTAAGGGGTTTAAAATTATAGCATCACGTGTTGTTTCGGGTAACCCTCCCTTATTACTTATTATTACAGCAGCACCACGGCTTGCAGCTTCTAAACTTGTTCTGCCAAATGGTTCATCCCATCTTGAACATACAACTGAAATACTGATCTTTTTTAATTGCTGAAGTATAAATTCGTTACTTTTAAACCCTAAAATCTTTAGATTTTTATGCTTAAAAATTAATTTTTCTCTTGGTTCATCACCTATTACTTTAGCAGTCCAATCACTATATTTATTAAGAATTTTTATTATAGCTTCACCAAATAAATCATAACCTTTCGCACGATTAAGTTTTCCAATAAATGAAATAGTTTTTTCTTTATTTTTAAAATTTATTTTAGTTTTTGAAGAAGATTGATAACAAACAAAAGTCTTTTGAGAAAGTAATCCTAGATTATTTGGTAAATCTATAAAAAACCGTTTTTTGGACCATTCACTATTAAATATGATCTTATGAACATTGTTTAATAAATCGATACGTTGACTTACAGTTTTAGACCCACTCATAGAAAGTGGATCGTTGTGAAAATATAAAATTAACTTATTTAAAAATTTATGTTTAATTAAATTAATATAGTTTGGTCTATTGTGAACCTCAACTAGATCTGTATCTACATCTTTATGGTAATCAAGAAATGTCTTGATATAGCTTTTGCTTGTGCTTTGAAAAATTTTTTTATTTAAATCTAGATTTATATAATTTTTAGATAATTTTTTTTTTGAATCTGTATTGCCAAAAATAGAAGTTGTTTTTTTAAAAACGCTAACTTTGGTTATATCGTTTACAAATAAAGAAACTGCTCCAGCATAATTAGGTGCAAAATTTTCCTTATAAGGTAATAATATTGAAATTTTCATTTAATAAAATTTTCTAAGATTTTTTTCCTCATATTTTTATCTTTTTTGAGCTTATATTCAAATGACATGGCAGCATTCTTACTTTTAAATTTTTTGCTATATATTAACAACCATTTATATCCTTTTGTAGATTTTGCTCCTTTATTAGAATTATGTTTATCTAGCCTATTTTCTAAATTATTTGTGTAACCAACATAGGTTTTGTTAATTCCAGGAGTTATAGATTTAAGCATATATGTGAAATAAAACATATTTATGGCGGTCCCTGGGGGAATCGAACCCCCCTTTGCAGGATGAAAACCAGCTGTCCTAACCGATAGACGAAGGGACCGTGTTGAGATCTTTTATTTTAAAAGTCATTATTTATCAAGTTTAATTAATCTATAGGATTAAATCTCTTATAGTCAATTGTAGAGTATTTTTGTTATTCCAAAAATTTTCATTGATTTGACCAATAACATTCAAATCCTTTTTATAATTAAGCAGGTATTCACCAAGGTTACTATTTAGTGAATTGAAAGATATAGAATTTATTGAAAAGCCAATCTTTGATTTTAATATTAACGATATGTGCTTATTATTTAGTACATTTGTTTTAATTATTTTCAAATCTTTAAATAGAAAAGTTGGTACTGGATTACCAGTACCAAATGGTTGTATTTTTTTTACATCATCAAAAAAAGTTTTATTAAACGCAATAGATGAAATTTCAGAATCGTAATTAAATATGTGATCATTAGAAGCTCCCGATTCTAAGAAATTTTTAGAGATAAACTCTTCAAAAATATTAAGGTTATTTTTCTTTATAGTAAAGCCAGCAGCCATATTATGCCCCCCACCGCTTAAAATTATATTATTATCCAATAAGTTTTTTATAGCTCGGCCAATATTATATTTATATATAGATCTAGCTGACCCCTTAAGTACATCACCAGATGCAGTGATCACTATAGATGGTTTATTGAAATAATCTTTTAATCTTGCTGCAATAATTCCTATTAACCCTTCATTTATATTTGGATTATAGTAAATAATAATATCTTTATTTTTTTTTTCTAACTCAAAAAAATCAATCCCATCTAAAATTGCTGTTTCAATTTTTTTTCTTTTTTCATTTAATGTAATTAATTCAATTGATCTTTCATTAATAATTTTAAGATCATCAGATGATAATAATTCAGTTGCATAATTTGATTTTCCAAGTCTTCCACCAGCATTTAAAATTGGTCCAATCAAATAACCAAGATCATTTATAGTTATTTTATTTTTTTTATTATTTAGTTTGAACAATTCGTTTATTGCAAGATTTGTTTCTATGTTAAATTCTTTAAGGGCAATTATAGATATTAATCTATTTAGTTTTCTTACAGGCATCACATCACATACAGTTGCTAATAAAACATAGATTAAAAATTTCCTTATATTAATTTTATTTTTAGAACTTTTTATTAATAAGTCTAAGACGAAATAAACAAGAGTTGTTGCACAAAGATAGTCATATTCAATATAGCCATTATCCTTTTTGGGATTTATAATAACATTTGCGTTGGGATAGGGTTTGTTAATTTCATGATGATCAATTATTAGAGATTTTATGTTATTTTTATTTAAAAAATTCACAGCTTCATTGGATGTAGAGCCACAATCTACCATTATAATCAATTTGGGTTTTTTTATAATTAATTTTTCAAATAATTTTTTGCTAGCACCATAGCCATCTTTTTCTCTATCAGGTATATATGAAAAAAAAGGATGCTTTATGCTCTCTAAATATCTAACCAGAAGAGATGTGGCCACTGAGCCATCAACGTCATAATCACCTAAAATACATATCTTATCGTTATTGTTAATTACAATTGAAAGAAGTTTTATAGAGTCAATAAAATCAACATTTTTTGAGAAAACATTTGTAAGGCTGAGATCATTTTCTATAGAATAAATTTCAGTCTGATCAAACTTTCTTGTAATTATCAATTTAGATAAAATTTCTGAAAAATTGTGGTCTTGCTTTAATTTATCTATAGAATTTTTATTAATTTGTTTTTGTATCCACTTTTTACCAGTGACGGAAATCATTCTTTAATATTAGTTATATCTTTTATAATCTTTTTAAAACCAGAGCTTTTGTGCGTGACAAGAGTTTCGGAGTTGTAATTATCTCCCTTAATATTTATTCCTTTTAAAACTTCACTAGACGTTATTCCTGTAGCACAAAAAATAGAATCTCCTTTAACAATTTCATTTAATTCATACTTCTTATTTAAATCAGTGACACCCATTTTTTTGGCATCATTAATATCTTTATCATTATCAAATATAAATCTTCCTTGAAAATGACAATTATAAGCATCTAGAGCAGAGGCGGCTAGAACTCCTTCAGGCCCTCCCCCTATACCTAAAAAAATATCAACATTGTATTTTGGATCTGACACATATAATGCGCCAAGGACATCACCATCTGTAATCAATTTAAGATTAACCTTTAACTCTTTTAGTTCATCAATAATTTTTTTATGTCTTGGTCTATCTAGAATACATGCGGTTATTAAAGAAACATCTTTATTCATAAATTCTGCTAAATTAGTAATATTTTTCTTTAGTGGGAAATCAAGATCAATCAACCCCTTCTCAATTTTACCCGTAGCGATTTTGTCCATATAGGTTTCTGGAGCATTAAATAAATTTCCTTTTTCAGCTATAGCTATTACTGATATTGCACCAGGTAAATTGTTAGCTGCAAAATTGGTTCCTTCTAGAGGGTCTACAGCTATGTCAAAATTCGGACCTTTTTTATTACCAAGTAATTCACCAGTATATAACATGGGAGCCTCATCTAAAGAACCTTCACCAATCACTACTTGACCATGCATATCTATTTTATTTAATTCAGTTCTCATCGAATCCACAGCTGCTTGGTCAGCAGCAATCTTGTCTTTTTTACCAACTAAATATGATGATGCTAAAGCTGCTTTAGATGAAACATTTATAAACTGTTCTATAAATTTTTTATCTATAGTCATTAAATTTTTTCATCTACAGACTCTGGTGAATTTATTGCATTTTCAAACTCTCTTAGTCGCTTATAAACACTTGCCAGCTCTATAATGGTAGGCCAAGCTTTTAATAGGTATTGCATAGATCCCTCAACTCTTCCAAAAGCTCTTATTATTTGTTGCATAACACCTAATGTTACAACGCCTGCTACAATAGCAGGTGCCAAGAAAACATAAGCTGATAATACATTTGCTTGCAAGTAAGCCATACGGCCAACATTAAAATATAAATAACGTACGTAGCTTAAAAAGTGAATTGAACGAACATCATTAAATAATTCATTTATTGTCTTAGGCCTAACATTACTGTCATCTTCAGCTACTACTAGTATTTTTCTATAGGCAGCCTCCTTTTTTTGTAGATCGTACTCAACACCAACAAGACGTAATATCCAACCTAACCCTATCAAAAAAACTGTACCACCCAATGTCCAAACTAGAGCACCAGTTATTAATCCATATTGCCAATCACCAAAAAAGAAAATTGGTATACCAGCTGACAATCCTAAGAGTATTGGAATAAATTGTATTAATACCATAACTGATTCAATAAAACTTGTACCTAATGATTCCATAATACGTGTAAATTTAATTGTATCTTCCTGAACTCTTTGTGAGGCACCTTCTATTTTGCGAGCTTTATCATAAACAGAATGATACCATTCTACCATTGCAGTTCTCCATCTAAATAAGAAGTGAGCTGTAAAAAAACTTATCGCAACATAAAGTGCTATATAAATTCCAGCTAGTGTAATAAATGATGCTAAATTTGCCCAGTATTCATTGATTGTAATTGCATTAGGTTTAGCAAGTGCTGCTTGAATCATATCGTAGAACACACCGAACCATTCATTTATTTTTACATCAATAATTACTTGAACCCACAACGAAGATAAAATTACAAAAGAACCTAACCAGGACCATAATTGCCATTTTTTTTGATTAAAAAATTTAAACATTTAAATTATTTAAGAAAATTATCTGCATAGGATTTCTTAATAGTTTTTCTTTTTTGAGGTTCTATAATTTCAAAATCTATTTTATTTTTTTTTGCATATTCAACAGCCAATTCTTTTGTTGAAAATTCTAAACGTAATTCTGAAAGAGTATTGGAGCTTGTCTCCCAACCCATTAATGGATTAATTCCTGTATTTTCAGTTTCAAATTCAATAACCCACTTGTCAGACTTTCCTAGTCCTGACTGCATAGAATTTTTCGTAGGTATATATATTTTAGCTTTATTCATAAAAAAGTTGGTCGGGGCGGCAGGATTTGAACCTGCGACCCTCTGGTCCCAAACCAGATGCGCTACCAGGCTGCGCTACGCCCCGATTGAGGTACTAATACATTAGATACTGTTTATTTCAAAGCATAAAGAATATCTATAATAAGGCTTTTTTAAAAGAATCTGATATATAGTTAGAATGATCATTACCTGCCAAAATTGTAATAAAAAATTTGATGTCGACCAGAATTTGATTCCTACATCAGGAAGACTACTTCAGTGTAATAGCTGTAACCATAAATGGTTTTTTAAAAATGAAATAGTAGCTAAAACAATAGAACCACCAACAAATAATGAAATGGAAATTTTTGAGAGTAAGAAACCTCAAGAAAATAACTCTGCTACTGTAAATGATGGTCCCAACTTTCAAAATAAAACTACCTTACCCATAGATGAAATAGTTAAAAATGTAGAAGTCAATAATATTAAGAGCCAAAAAAAAAGTAACTTACTAAATTTAACTATTGTTTTTATAATTTCTTTTATAGCCTTAGTTTTGTTGGTAGATACTTTTAAACAGCCCTTAATTAAAATTGTCCCTAATCTTGAATTTTTACTTTATAACTTATATGAAAGCATCCAAGATATAATATTATTTATTAAAGATCTAATTTAACCTAATGATTAAAAATTTATCCAAACCTTTTAAATGGTTTTTTCAATTAGAAGCTGCTAGCGGTCTTATACTTTTAATAGCAGCTATATTTGCCTTAATTGTTAGTAACTCAAATTTTAGTGATCTTTATTTTAGTACTTTAAATCAATATCTTTTTATTGGTATTAATGAATTTGGATTAAAACTTTCAGTACATCATTGGATAAATGATTTACTTATGGCTGTGTTTTTCTTTTTTGTAACTTTAGAAATTAAGAGGGAATTTATTCAGGGTGAACTATCTAATATTAAAAAAGCAATGTTACCTATAATTGCTGCTATTGGAGGCATGGTTGTCCCTGCTCTTTTTTATATAGGTATTAATTTTGGAAACTTGGAGACGTTACAGGGTTGGGCCATTCCTTCTGCGACTGATATTGCATTCTCTTTAGGGATTTTATCATTACTTGGATCAAGAGTTCCTATATCTTTAAAGATTTTTTTAACAGCATTAGCAATTATAGATGACCTTGGAGCAATTTTAATCATTGCTTTTTTCTATTCGGGAGATCTTAGTATCAGTTATTTAAGTTTAATTTTGATTTCATATATATTTCTATTAATTCTAAACAAACTTGGAGTTAAAAAATTTATACCATATTTATTAGTTGGTACTTTTATGTGGTTCTTTACTTATAAATCTGGAATTCACGCAACTATAGCAGGCGTTCTTCTCGCATCAACAATACCTCATAGACTGAAAGATAAGGACTTTTCTTTATTAATAAAAATTGAGCACGCAATAAGTCCTTATGTTGCATTTATGATCATGCCTTTATTTGCTTTTGCTAACGCAGGCGTTTCTTTGACAGGTTTAACGTTGTCTTCATTAATGATGCCTGTTCCTCTTGGCATTGTCTTGGGCTTGTTTATTGGTAAGCAATTGGGAGTTATGTTATTCTCGTTTTTTGCTGTTAAATTTGGATTTGCCCAAATGCCTGATAATTCAAATTGGTTTAGTTTGTATGGAGTTTCAATTTTAACTGGGATAGGCTTTACAATGAGTTTATTTGTAGGCAATTTAGCATTTATTGATAGTACCCAATATATAGATGGTGTAAAAATTGGTGTTTTAGCTGGATCTTTATTGTCGACTATATTTGGATATTTGGCACTATCAATTGCTATAAAAAAGTAATTTATGGTAAATAAAAATTATTTATTATTATTAATATTTACAATTATGTTTTCTTTTTTTAATAAAGTTGATGCTAAATATGAAAAATTATTCTTTGAACTAAATATTAAGGGTATAGATGGTAAAGAGTTAGATTTAAACCAGTTTAAAGGAAAAACTATTCTTTTAGTAAATGTTGCTAGTAAATGTGGTTTTACTAAACAATATACAGATCTGCAGTCCCTATATGAAAAATATAAAAGGCAAGGTTTAGTAGTTATTGGTATACCGTCCAATCAGTTTGGTGGACAAGAACCTGGATCAAATAAAGAAATTAAAGATTTTTGTGAAACAAATTTCAATATTACATTCCCTATGACAGATAAAATCAATGTTAAAGGTGAAAACACTCATGAGTTATACGTGTGGGCTAAAAATAATTATGGGAAATCAACAGTTCCAAAATGGAATTTTCATAAGATATTAATTAATAAAGAGGGGAAAGTACAAGATACTTTTAACTCATTTGTTACACCTCTTTCAAAAAAAATAATTAATGAAATTGAGTTAATATTATAAGTTAACTTTCATACCATCATATCCTGGTACTATGTTCTTAGGTAAAATTTTTTTAAGCACATCATAATCTAAGTCACTGTGCATATTTGTTAAAATAGTTTTTTTTGGTTTTAAAATTTTTATCAAATCAAGTATTTCTTTTAAATTATAGTGGGATGGATGTTCATCATATCTTAAACAATCAATAATTAAGTATTTAAGATTCATAAATGATTTAATGTCCTTTTTATAAATTAGTTTAGCATCACTCGCATATGCACATTTTTTGTTTATAATAAAGCTCATACTGTCTATATTACCATGATTTAAAGGTATCGTTTCAATATTGATATTACCAAAAATGTGTTTTCTCTTAAGTTTATTAATCTTTAGAGTTGCAGGATAATTTAAAGATTTTGGTTTAGTAGGGTTATTTTTAAAACAATAAGCAAATGTTTTCTTTAAATATTTAGAGGTAATTTTGTCAGCATAAATCGGAATTTCTTTTTTATTTTTTAAGTAAAAGATTCTCAGGTCATTGATACCATGAGTTTGATCACCATGGAGGTGTGAATATAGAACTCTATCAATTTTATTTATTTTATTATTTAACAGTTGGGACCTTAAATCAGGTGATGTATCTATAAGTATATTTTCTTTATCAGATCTTAATAAAGCTGAACACCTTGTTCTATAATTTTTAATATTATTAGGATCACAATTACCAAAAAAACCATCAGCTCTAGGAACGCCCATTGAGCTACCACTACCTAGAATTATAAATTTGATAGACATGAAAATAATTTAGAGATTAAATAATAGGTTAAAATTATTACTGGTTAAAACATCCATTTCTTCAGGTGATTTTTCTTTAATAGTGGATAATTTTTCTAAGGTGTGTTTGATAAAGCTAGGTTCATTTTTTTTACCACGCATTGGAATTGGTGCCAAGTAAGGACTATCGGTTTCTATAAGTAATTTATCTAATGGAATTGTTTTAAATGTATTTTGGAGATCAACACTATTTTTGAACGTAATTATTCCACTAGCAGAAAAAAATGCCCCTAAAGATAATAGTTTTTTTGAAAACTCATAGGAACCCGTAAAGCAATGCATTAATATCTTTAAATTTTTATCACTATATGCGCTAAGTATATTAAAAGTTTCATCTTCAGCGTCTCTAGAATGTACAATAATAGGCATTTTAAGCTCTATAGAGGCCTCTATATGCTCTTTAAAGCTATCAATTTGTCTTTCTCTATTGCTATGATTATAAAAGAAATCTAACCCCGTCTCACCTACTCCAATTATTTTTTTGAATTTAGCTATAGTATTAACCAATGTTTTTTTATTGACGTTATTAGCCTCTGTTTCATGTGGGTGAATACCAAAAGTACCAAATACCATGGGATCTATATTTACTAAATCTTTAATCTTATCAAAGCTAGCTAATGTAGTGCTGATAGTTAATAATTTTTGAATACCTATGTCTTTTGACCTTTTGATAATTTCATTAATGTTTTCAAATAAAGGTTCGTGGTCTAAATGACAATGTGAATCAATCATTTTTTTTTTCAATCTTTTGAAATAAAATATCAATTTTATTAATATTATCTCCTGGTTTTAAATATGTATGAACTGCTATTGATTCAAAAATAATATCAGTATGTTTAAGGTTGAAAATTTTAAGAGCCTTTTCTATTGAATCAGGAATGATGGGATAAAGCATAAATGAAATTTTTCTAATAATTTCAAGTGCAGTATAAACGATCGTATCTAACCTTTCCTTATTATCTTTTTTTTTCCAGGGTTCCTGGTCGTTAAAATATTTATTAGCTTCAAATAATGCATCAACAATAAAAGCTATATAAAAATTAATATTTTGCTTATCAATTTCATTTCTTAATTTTGATAAATTTTCAGTGAAGTTATTTAAAATTGTAAGATCTTCATTATTAAGTTTAATATTTGAGGGTATTTTCAAAGAACAGTTTTTTTCAGCAAAAGCAGTAACTCTTTGACACAAATTTCCATAATTATTAGCAAGATCACTATTAATACAATCCTCAAGTTTTTGTTGAGATATATTTCCATCATTTCCAAATGAAACTTCTTTAATCAAATAATATCTTAAGGGATCTAATCCATAGGTTTCAATTATGTCTAAAGGATCCAAAATATTTCCTTTAGATTTTGACATTTTTTCATCACCTGATAAAATCCAACCATGCCCGTAAACTTTCTCTGGTAAAGAAATATTAGCAGCCATTAGAAATGCTGGCCAATAAACAGCATGAAATCTTAAAATATCTTTCCCTATCAAGTGGACAGAAGCTGGCCAGAATTTTTTAAAAAGATCATTTTTGGTGTCAGGATAATTAAGTGCACTGATATAATTTGTTAAGGCATCTAACCAAACGTAAATAACATGATCTGGATTATTAGGGACTTTGATTCCCCATGAAAATGCCTGCCTACTAATAGATAAATCTTTAAGACCACTTTTAACAAAACTAACAACTTCATTTTTTCTTGATTTTGGAGAAATAAAATCAGGATTTTTTTCGTAGTATTCTAGTAATTTGTCTTGCCATTTAGATAGTCTAAAAAAATACGATTCCTCTTCAATCCACTCAACAATTGATCCTGAAGAAATTGCTATTTTATCTCCATTTTTTTCATCAATTTCATCGTCACTGTAAAAAGCTTCATCAGAAATAGAATACCAACCTGAGTATTTTGATAAATAAATATTATCATTTTTTTCTAACTCAGACCAAATGTACTGTACAGTTTTTTTGTGCCTATCTTCAGTGGTTCTTATAAAATCAGTATTTGATAAATTTAACTTTTTAGACAAGTCTCTAAATGTTTGGCTAATTTCATTACAAAAAACAAGGGGATCAGTATTATTTTTTTCAGCAGCTCTTTGGATTTTTAAACCGTGTTCATCGGTACCTGTAAGAAAATGAACAGTATAACCATCCATACGTTTGAATCTTGCAAAAAAATCAGCAATAATACTGGTGTAAGCATGTCCCATATGCGGTTTAGCAGAAGGATAATATATTGGTGTTGTTATATAATAATTTTTATTCATTCAATAATTTAGATTTAAACTCTAAAAATAAACTTTCTTCGTCTAAATTAAATTTTTCTACATCATCAATTTTGTTAAGAAAACTATGATAAAAACATAATA
>Ga0308007_10001233_pt1 | contig 11399 bp, 9 predicted proteins | sample Neamet71_FD_203152 | JGI IMG/M metagenome (GOLD analysis project Ga0308007, IMG submission 203152) | Marine microbial communities from water near the shore, Antarctic Ocean - #71 | ecosystem: Environmental > Aquatic > Marine > Unclassified | place: Southern Ocean | collected 2014-06-07
AGATTTATCATTAATGTTCGTATGGTTAATAGTAAGTTAAGATTTTCTTCACCAAGAAAAAAGGGAGTGAGCGTAACATGGAGCCCAATGTAAAAAAAAATGATCTTCCTTTGCACGTCTTTCTTGTAAGTAATCCTATAGTAGCGATGGTTTCTTATGAATATATACATGAAATGTCGTTAAAAAAAGATGATATTTTGATTATATTTTTTCGTGACTTTTACGTTAATTTATTTTCGGAAATGAATATCAGGATATGCAACAGGAGCATTTTGCAAAAATTAGGCGACCGCTTATCAGTATCAGATATAAATACAAGAACATCCAATAAAGATATTTTTGAGAAAATAGGCGACCACTTTTCTGTCACAAAATTGAGTTCTAGATCTGTAAAGCGAAAACTGATTGAGTCTTATAACAGACAATTCATTTTGTATACTTCTTGGCTTGATGAAACAGCCTCAGAGGTTGTTGAGTCAAAAGATTGTAGAGGTCATGTATACATAGAAGAGGGTGATATGTCTTATCAAGAACACCCAATTTTTCCTCTGTCGATAGATTACTGTCGCCAATCAAAAAGGATAGTTGGAAAAAACGAATTTTTTACTGACTTTTGGAGAAACGATGCTTTGCTCTGGGTTGGTGTTACTAAAAACTCATTTCCAACAGCACCGGATAGTAAAAAATATAAGATAAGGTCGTTTTTAAATGTTAAAAAAAAATATAACCCCGTTCTACAGGAATATAAAAATATATTGTTGATGCCATCTCCAGCACGCTTACCAGAAAGCGAATGGAAAAATTCAGTATCTAAACTTGCCTCAAACGAGAATCAACCCTTTGCTTTAAAGTTACACCCCAGGATGATAGGAAGGAATCCTTTAGTTTTTAAATATTTTGAGAATGTTTTACATGAGCTAGGTTTCTCTGAAGCTATTGTTTGCAGCAAGGAAACAATAATTGAAATAGAAATGATGTACGATAAAAAAAAGCTTGTTGGGGACCGATCATCATTATCTAGATATGCTGATCTTGTTGGGTCTGATTTCGAAGAAGTTCCATTTTTATATGGAGAGTTTTATGGACATAAAAGGGAGTAAATATTAATACATCTAAGACGTCTAAATCTCCGAAAAAAAAGTATCCCATCTTTTTCTAGAGCAAGAAAAGAATTTAAAGTTACCATCTAATCGTAAGCTCGGTTTGTTTTTTACGTTTATTTTTTTCTAGTTAGTGCTTATATGTTAAATAAAAGTTTTTTCACACTATAATTAAAATAAATCTCAATTGACCCATGATATGGGCTATAAAATTCGATAAATATATATTTGGTACCAGAGGCCGGACTCGAACCGGCACGCTTTTAAGGGCGGGGGATTTTGAATCCCCTGTGTATACCAATTTCACCACTCTGGCACGGACCAAGATTATACCAGTGACATCTCTATAATAAAATCATGATATCCATCTTCATATGAAATAACTTATTTCTACAATGCTGGTTATAAGGATAAATTTCTATTAACCTACCGGTTTTTTTAATATACAAGAAACTAATAAGCTAACCTAGATGAAACGAGAATTTTTTAATTATAATTTACCAGTCAGTCTTATTGCGCATGAGCCAGCTCCTGAGCGAAGAGATAGCAGAATGATGGTCCTAGATCCAAAGTCTAAGGTATTTAAGCATCAGACTTTTTCAGACATTATTTCTTTGGTCAAACCAGGTGACCTTATGGTTTTTAACGATACTAAGGTCATGCCAGCTAGAATGTTTGGAAAAAAAGATACCGGAGGAAAAATTGAGCTTTTAGTCGAAAGATTGCTTGGTAAGCAAAAAGTTTTAGCGCATTTACGTGCTAGCAAATCCCCAAAAGTAGGTTCAAAAATAATTTTTGAAGGTTCTATTGAGGCTGTAGTGGAAGAACGCAAAGAAGACAAATTCGTAATTAGATTTCTTGAAGACCAATCTGTGATGGAAATACTAGAATCTAAAGGCCATATGCCATTGCCACCTTACATAGATCGTACCGATCATTCGATAGATAGAGAGCGCTATCAGACGGTGTATGCAAAAATACCTGGCGCAGTCGCGGCACCAACTGCAGGATTACATTTTGATTTAGATATACTGAAGGAACTATCTGTATTAGGTGTAGATACAGCATATGTCACACTGCATGTAGGCTCTGGAACCTTTCAACCTGTTCGAGCTAACAGTATTTATGATCACGTAATGCATGCAGAGGTCATTGATGTCCCTCAGTCTGTTTGCGAGCAAGTTGAAGTAACACGTAAACGAGGAGGTCGTATAATAGCCGTTGGCACGACTAGTGTTCGCTGCCTAGAGAGTGCTGCTGTAGGGGGAAAAATTAGACCAGTTAAAGGTGAAACGGATATATTTATTTATCCAGGTTATGAGTTTCAGGTAGTAGACGCTATGATCACAAACTTTCATTTACCTGAATCAACACTATTGATGTTGGTCAGCGCTTTTTCTGGATATACACCAATAATGGAAGCATATAATCAAGCCATAGTTGAAGAGTATAGATTTTTTAGTTATGGCGATGCTATGTTCTTAGTACGTAACCCTGATGCATCTTCAGAACTTCCCATCACAAAAGTATATTCAGGAAAATATTAAAATGAGAGATAGTTGCTCTATGAATTTTGAGTTGGAGGCCATAGATGGCAACGCCCGAAGGGGTCGTCTAGTATTCCCGCGCGGTACAGTTGAAACACCTTCTTTTATGCCGGTTGGTACTTGCGGTACCGTTAAAGGTATGTTGCCAAGAGATATTAAAGAAACTGGTGCTCAAATAATCTTAGGCAACACATTCCATTTGATGCTTAGACCTGGTACTGAAGTTATCAAAGCTCATGGGGGTTTACATGATTTCATGCAATGGCAGGGTCCAATACTAACCGATTCTGGTGGCTTTCAGGTCTTTAGCTTAGGATCTATTAGTAAAATAAATGAAAATGGCGTTTCTTTTCGTTCCCCTATAGATGGCAGTTCAGTTTTTTTAGATCCAGAAACCTCAATTCAAGTTCAGAAAGATTTAGGGGCTGATATAGTAATGATTTTTGATGAGTGCACAGCTTATCCAGCATCAAGAGAAGAAGCCCAGATCTCGATGGAACTATCTTTACGATGGGCAGAAAGAAGTAAACGAGCTCATTGTGATAGTAGTTCTGCGTTATTTGGGATTATACAAGGTGGAATGTATGAAGATTTACGTGAAATTTCTTTGGCTGGGCTTGAAGAATTCGGGTTCGATGGCTACGCCATAGGAGGGCTATCAGTTGGAGAACCGAAAGAAGATATGCTCAGAATACTTGACAGCACTGTCCGCAAAATGCCAAATAATAAACCTCGTTATTTAATGGGTGTAGGCAAACCCTCGGACATACTAGAAGCAGTAAAACATGGAATCGATATGTTTGATTGTGTTATGCCTACAAGAAATGCACGCAACGGGCATTTGTTCACTAGTTTTGGGGTAGTTAAAATTAAAAATGCAAAATATCGATCTAATATGGATCCTATTGATCATAGGTGTGATTGCTATACGTGTAAAAATTTTAGTCTTGCTTACCTCCATCATTTAGAGAAGTGCGGAGAGATGCTTGGTGCACAATTGAATACTATACACAATGTGTATTATTACCAGTCTTTGATGAAAGGTATACGACAAGCTATAACTGAGAATCGGTTGAATGAATTTTCAGAACAATTCTATGGACAGCAAGACTGTTAGGTTAGAGGGAATTCCTAATAAGTATTTTTAACAAAAGTTTTTTATTCCCCAAGGTATATTTATTTGAATTTTTATAGCAAACACTAGTTTCGACATTTTATGGCAAATAATTTCCTAACAGGCCTCACAAGATCAACATTTTCAGCCTATAATGCAACTTTATTAATACTCGAAATTATAAAAGAACAATTTTTATGAACAACTATCCTCTTAGAACATATATTTTTATTCTTGCAATCATAGCTGCCAGCTGTGTATTCGCGCTACCTAACATTTTTTCTGCAGATCCTGCAATTCAGGTGTCTGGTCAAAGCAGTGAAATGTTAATTGATCAACCAGTTATGGATACTATAACGGCTGCACTAAGAGAAGCTGATGTAGATTATTTTGGAGAAGAGGCTGATGGCGAAACCGGTATTTTGCGACTACGGGATATTGAAAAACAATTATATGCAAAGAGATTAATTCAGGAAAAGCTTGGCCTTGAGTATATTGTAGCCTTAAATTTGGCACCCACGACTCCTCAATGGTTATCTAAGTTTGGAGCTACCCCAATGAAGCTTGGACTTGATCTTCGTGGGGGAGTACATTTTTTACTTGAAGTCAATACAGATGAGACTATAAGCAAGCAGATGGATACTGTTGTTCGTCAAGTTCGCACTGCTATGCGAGAAGAAAAATTACGCTATGAATCAATAAAGTTAGTTAAAAGAAAATTAATAGTTGCTACCTTTAAAAGAAAGGCTGATGCAGATCAGGCGAGTAATATTATGCGAAAAAAATTCACCGGAATCAGTCGTGATATCCGAGAAGAAGATGGATTGTTCGTTATTCGTTCTCAAATGCTAGAGTCGGAAATTAAAAAAATTCAAGATTACGCTATAAATCAAAACTTGACTACATTGCGTAATCGAGTCAATGAACTTGGAGTTTCTGAACCAGTTGTTCAGCGACAAGGAAGAAATAGAATTGTTGTCGAGCTTCCCGGTGTTCAGGATACTGCTGCCGCTAAACGTATTATAGGAAAAACAGCAAATTTAGAGTTCAGGCTAGAAGCAAAACCCGGATCAACTAATCGAGAAAAATTTTCGTTTAGTGATACTTATGTGCGCGATAGAGGAATCAAGGATGCTTTTTTGAAGCGGACAGTCGTGATTACAGGTGACCATGTTTCAAAAGCCTCTGCAGGCTATGATGAAAAAGGAACACCAAATGTAAATATCTCTTTGAACAGTCAAGGCGGAGCCAGAATGCACCGGATGACTAGAAATAATATAGGAAGCAGGCTAGGTGTTTTGTTCATCGAGTATAAAGTAAGAACAAAAATAAATACTAATGACCTTGGGGAACAGGTAGCAGTCTCTGAACGCTATGTTGACAAAAAGATTATCAATCTAGCAACTATTCAGAGTGCTCTTGGCGTTGGTTTTCAAATAACAGGGCTGAGCACTCCAAGGGAAGCTTCAGAGTTAGCTTTATTTTTGAGAGCTGGAGCTATGGCTGCACCTATGTATTTTGTAGAAGAGAGAACTATTGGTCCGTCATTAGGGGCAGAAAATATTGATTTAGGTATAAAATCTGTATCAATAGGAATGTTTTTAGTAGTCATCTTTATGCTTCTTTACTACAAAATATTTGGACTCTTCGCTAATATTGCTTTGACTTTAAATTTATTGATTTTAGTAGCTTTCATGTCACTACTCGAGGCTACATTAACGCTACCTGGTATCGCTGGTATTGTTTTAACTGTTGGTATTGCAGTAGATGCAAATGTGCTTATATTTTCACGTATCAAAGAGGAACTAGCTAATGGATTGCCTCCTCAATCCGCTATAAATGCTGGGTATGACCGTGCTTTTGTTTCGATTATAGATGCTAATGTTACAACTCTGATAGTTGCAGTCATCCTATTTATTATTGGCTCTGGTCCAGTGCAGGGATTTGCTGTAACTCTTTCAATTGGCATTCTAGTATCGATGTTCACTGCTATTATTGTAACTAGAGCATTAGTAAATCTGAGTTTCGGCAACCGCACTATAGAAAAAATAAGAATTTAGGAAATTTTATATGCTTACTAGCAACATCATCGATTTTATGGGACAGCGAAAAATAGCATCAATATTTTCTATTTTTCTAATTGTTGGGTCAATTATTTCTTTCTCCACAAAAGGGTTAGTTTTAGGGCTAGACTTCACTGGTGGAACTCAGATTGAAGTGGGCTATCAAAAGAAGGCAGACTTAATAGAAATACGCAATCATCTTAGAGCTGCTGGTTTTGAAAATTCTATTGTTGTTCACTTTGGATCAGAAAAAGATGTTCTTATACGAATGCAAGGTAAGCCAGAAGCAGGATTGTCTGATGTTGTTCTTCAGGCACTTCGTGTAAGTGAACCTTCGGTTACTTTGCGTCGTGTAGACTTTGTTGGACCCCAGGTGGGAGAGGAGCTCCGAGAGGATGGCGGTCTCGGGATGCTTGTGGCCTTATTAGTGGTCATGATGTACATAGCTATTAGATTTCAGTATAAATTTTCTATAGGTGCTGTTGTGGCACTCATACATGATGTAATTATCACGCTTGGATTTTTTTCTGTCACTGAATTAGAGTTTGATCTTACTGTTTTAGCTGCAATGCTAGCAGTTATAGGATATTCACTTAATGATACGATAGTTGTATCTGATAGGATTAGAGAAAATTTACGCCTGCTGAGAGTCTCAGTTGTTGAAGCGGTAATTAACCAATCTTTAACTCAAACTCTAGGTAGAACTTTAGTTACATCACTAACTACATTATTAGTATTATCATCATTGTTCTTTTTTGGTGGAGAGCTTATCCATAATTTTGCTATTGCATTGATGGTGGGCGTCTTAATTGGAACATATTCATCAATTTATGTAGCTTCAAATATTCTTCTCGTTTTAGATCTAAAACGAGAAGACTTGCTATCGCCCGAAAAAGAAGGTGAGGAACTAGACGATCTACCCTGAATACAAAAATAAATTGAGAATTAGCGTTTTACATTTTGAAGTATAAATTCATTTAGCTCCGTATATAGAACATTTATATTATCAGGACTTCTTCGGTTGCGATATTCTATAACCCCTTGCTCTAAACCTTTTTCCCCAACTACCAATCTATGAGGAAGCCCAATAAGTTCCACATCCGCTAGCATGGCACCTAAGCGTGCCTTTTCTTGATCCATAAAAAGGACATCAAAACCGTTAGTCAATAGCTCGCTATATATTTTCTCGCAGGTTTTTCTTACTTTTTCAGATTTATGAATATTGATAGGAATCAGTGCAATTTGAAAGGGCGCCAATTCATCAGGCCATAAAATTCCGCTTTTATCATTATTTTGCTCAATAGCCGCAGCTACTATTCTGCTGACCCCAATTCCATAGCAACCCATAAATACCAGTTGTTTTTTCCCTTGTTCGTTTAGAATCGTTCCATTCATTTCTTTGCTATATTTAGTGCCTAGCTGAAAGATGTGGCCAACCTCTATCCCGCGCTTGATATCTAAAACACCTTCACCATCTGGGCTAGGGTCTCCTTGAGTTACATTTCTTATATCTTTAACTAACTTAGCGCCACAATCGCGGTCCCAATTAACACCTATTAGATGCGCATTGTTTTTATTAGCTCCACATACAAAATTAATTAGTTGATTTGCAGAATGGTCAGCAATAATTGGGATGTTTAATCCCACTGGCCCTATGCTTCCAACATCACAATTTAGCTGATTTTTTATAGTCTCTTTGCTAGCAAAGGTTAGTGGTGATTTGACCCCGTTAATTTTTTCAGCTTTAACCGTATTTAATTGATGGTCACCACGCAACACTAAAGCAACTAGTGGTAGGTCAGCATCGCTGTTAAGTGATTCTTTTTTAGGTTGACCTAATACAATTAGTGTTTTAATAATATTAGATTTTTCTACACCCAATAGTTGACTTATTTCTTCTACGCTATTGAGATTTTGTGTTTTAATTTCTTGTAATTTAGTCTCGCTCAAGGAACTTCTTGGGCCTAAAGAGATCGCTTGAGTCATTTCAACGTTAGCTGCGAAATCACTTTGGGTAGAAAATGCGATAGAATCCTCGCCCGACTCAGCTAAAACATGAAATTCATGGGAATGACTTCCACCAATACTGCCTGTGTCAGCGAGAACAGACCTGAAATTTAAACCAATTCGCTTAAAGATGCTAATGTAGATTTCGTGCATTAATTTATATGTTCGAGATAGGCTTTCTTCAGTTGAGTGAAATGAGTATGCATCTTTCATAATGAATTCTCTTGACCTCATAACACCGAAACGCGGACGTATTTCGTCACGAAATTTAGTTTGTATCTGATAAAAAATTAATGGTAACTGCTTATAGCTTTGAATTTCATCACGTACTAAATCTGTTATCACTTCTTCGTGAGTTGGGCCAAGACAGAAAGATCGATCATGTCTATCCTTCATGCGCAGAAGTTCTGGGCCATATTTTTCCCAACGGCTAGATTCCTTCCATAGTTCCGCAGGCTGGATTATTGGCATGAGAACCTCTTGCGCACCTGATATACTCATTTCTTCTCTGATAATTGCTTCCACTTTACGCAGTACTAGTAATCCCATAGGAAGCCATGTGTATAATCCAGACGCTAATTTTCGTATCATACCTGCACGTAACATTAACTGGTGGCTAATAACCTCTGCATCAGAGGGGCTCTCTTTTTTTGTCGAAATTAAAAATTGGCTAGCTCGCATAATTTATTCTTTCTGTTGGCTGTTAACGTAAAAAAAGGTATTTTACGGTGATCATGTTTATTGGTATAGAGTAGAGGGATAATAAATTGTTTAAACTTCATCCTCAGTTGTTAAAGGATACTATATTTATTGGTGAGTTTAAGCTTTCGCAGCTACTTATTCATCGAGATGCTAATTATCCATGGTTTATTTTAGTTCCTAAGAAACCAGACATTTCAGAAATTCACGAATTATCAAATAATGAGGCGATTCAGTTGATAAAAGAATCTTGCTTGTTATCAGAGGTGATGATGAGGTTATTTATGCCCGATAAAATAAATATTGCAGCTCTAGGCAATATAGTTCCACAGTTGCATCTCCATCATGTTGCCCGTTATAAAATAGATGTTTCTTGGCCTAAACCTGTATGGGGTCATAAACCTCAATTAGAATACAAAAAAGAGAAATTGCGACTTCGAATTGAATCAATTTCTCTCGCCCTTTCTCAGAATGGATTGAATATTGCTTAGATGTGTATTTGGTGAAATTAACAAATCAGCTAGCTAAAAAGCTACTTGGTTAGAAAAATGAGATAATATCTGTTCTTCTAGCGTTTGTTTTCATAAGGTATAATGCCGAAATTTTTTAAGGTGCTCAGCGATATGGTAAGAAGTTTGAGTAGAATTTTTCATAGGGCTTTTAATTATTACGGGAAGAAATAATGCGTACAATTTATAGTGGTGCCCTTACTTCTAGCAATATTGACCAAGAAATTACAATTTGCGGTTGGGTGCATCGTCGCAGGGATCATGGTGGTGTCATCTTTATTGATCTCCGCGATCGCGAAGGGTTAGTACAAGTAGTTTTTGACCCTGATGGAGGTAAGCACTTTCAGATTGCAGATTCAGTGCGAAGCGAATATGTTCTTAAAATTAAAGGAAGAGTCCGCGCTAGATCTTCTGAGACATGCAATCCTGAGATGCCAACAGGACAAATAGAAGTATACGGGTTGGCATTAGAAATACTTAATGTATCGGAAACCCCCCCATTTCCATTAGATGAGCATATCAAGGTTGGTGAAGATGTTCGCTTGAAATACCGCTATATGGATTTGCGTCGTCCAGAAATGTTAAAAAATCTCATTTTCCGGTCTAAGGTCACCGCTTTAATGCGAAACGATCTCAATGATAAAGGTTTTTTGGATATCGAAACTCCCATTTTGACTCGAGCCACCCCAGAAGGCGCAAGGGATTATTTAGTCCCTAGTCGTACTCATGAAGGTAAGTTTTTTGCTCTACCACAATCACCGCAATTGTTTAAACAATTGCTCATGATGTCTGGTGTTGATAAATACTATCAAATTGCAAAGTGTTTTCGTGATGAAGATCTTCGCGCTGACCGCCAACCAGAGTTTACCCAGGTGGATATTGAATGCTCTTTTATTGATGAAAACGAAATCATGAAACTTAGTGAAAGCATGATTAGTAGAGTTTTCAATGATTTATTGGATGTCGATCTAGGTACCTTTCCGAAAATTTCATACTGTGAGGCAATGAGCAGATATGGTAGTGATAAGCCTGACCTACGTATACCTCTCGAACTAATAGAAATTAAGGATCTAATGGTCGATGTAGATTTTAAAGTTTTTTCTGGCCCAGCAAACGATCCTAATGGTCGCATTGCAGCTATTTGTGTCCCCAATGGTAATTCTATAAGTCGTAAGAAAATAGATGACTATACTTCTTTTGTCGGTATATATGGAGCTAGAGGACTAGCTTACATCAAAGTTAATAATAAAGATGATTTGGAAGAAGGTCTTCAGTCGCCAATTGTGAAATTTCTGCCTCAGAATATTCGTGCTGAAATCCTTAAACGAACAAGTGCAGAAAATGGTGACCTCATTTTCTTTGGTGCTGATAGTTATAGAATTGTTTCTGATTCTTTGGGTGCGTTACGAGTCAAGTTGGGCGAAGATCTAGATTTATATAATAGAACATGGGCGCCTTTATGGGTTGTTGATTTCCCTATGTTTGAAAAAACAGATGATGGAAGTTGGACTTCTTTGCATCATCCGTTCACTCAGCCAGCTTGCGACGCCAAGGAATTGGTAGATGATCCTGGAGGTGCCTTATCATTAGCTTATGATATGGTCATCAATGGAACTGAGCTTGGCGGTGGTTCTATACGCATTGATAACTTAAAAATGCAAAAAACGGTGTTTGCTGTTTTAGGAATAAGCGATAAGGAGGCTCAAGAAAAATTTGGATTTCTTCTGGAGGCTCTCAGTTATGGTTGCCCTCCTCACGGGGGACTAGCTTTTGGGCTAGATCGATTGGTTATGCTGATGACGGGGAGTACTTCAATTCGAGACGTCATCGCATTCCCTAAGACACAAACAGCAGCTTGTGTCCTTACAGATGCACCGGGGTCTGTTGATAAAAACCAACTAAGAGATATGAGCATAGAGTTAAGAGAGAAAAAAGGCGCTTAAAGACATATAATATATTAGCTCTTGCAACTAACCAGTTTATTGAGTTGCAAAAAGATAAATAAGAATATAATTGCACTTTAACGAGTAATCTAAGGAGACTGAAAGATGAAAGTATTAAAAAAAACTGATGAGTATACTATTTATCAAAAACGTTCTGGGCGCTATGCAGTGGAAGATGCCCTTCAAAATATTATAAATGGAGTCGATAAGGTTAGCATTCTCATAAAAGCTGGAATCATTAAGCAGGCTATTGTGGAATCTACCCCAGATGTAGTAGAAGAAGCACCGGCAGTAGAAGAAGCACCGGCAGTAGAAGAAGCACCGGCAGTAGAAGAAGCACCGGCAGTAGAAGAAGCACCGGCAGTAGAAGAAGCACCGGCAGTAGAAGAAGCACCGGCAGTAGAAGAAGCACCGGCA
>Ga0308007_10001240_pt1 | contig 11359 bp, 10 predicted proteins | sample Neamet71_FD_203152 | JGI IMG/M metagenome (GOLD analysis project Ga0308007, IMG submission 203152) | Marine microbial communities from water near the shore, Antarctic Ocean - #71 | ecosystem: Environmental > Aquatic > Marine > Unclassified | place: Southern Ocean | collected 2014-06-07
CATCATTGGGATTAAGTTCTTTTTCACCCATACCCCTAAGAACAATATTGTGATGATTAACAAGTTTATTAACTTTATTAACTAGAGTTTTTTCATTGGCTAAATCTGTTACTCGAATTGCTCTTCTTCCAACCTTATCTTCATAGGCTGGACCAATTCCCCTTTTAGTAGTACCTATTTTGTCATCACCACTGAGCCCCTCCCTTAAGGAATCAAGCCTTTGGTGAAGCGGTAAAATTAAAGTAGCGTTTTCAGCTATCTTAAGGCTTTCAGGACTAACCATTATTCCTAAATCAGTAATATATTGAATTTCTTTTGCTAAGGCCCATGGATCGATTACTACACCGTTACCAATGATAGATATTTTTCCACCACGAACTATTCCAGATGGCAGCAAAGATAATTTATAGGTAACACCATCAATAACTAATGTATGTCCAGCATTGTGACCCCCCTGGAACCTAACCACAACGTCAGATCTGCTGGAAAGCCAGTCGACAATTTTTCCTTTGCCCTCGTCCCCCCACTGAGAACCTATAACCGCAACATTAGCCATTTTGCTTAACCTTGTTAAATGATATTAAAACTTAGACTTTTAACTTGGACTACAGATTCAAGTTTTTCAACTTCTTTTATTACATTTTCACCCACAGAGTTATCAACCCCTATCAAGGCTATTGCGTCCTTTAAGGGGCCTGTTCTTCCTAAGTTAAAGCTTCCTATGTTAATCTTTTCATTGCCCAGAATATTTCCTAAACTTCCAATCAAACCTGGAACATCTTTATTTGTGACATATAGCATATTTGGCATCAACCCGGCCTCTAAATCAATACCATTAATTTGAACTATCCTAGGATTACCATCAGAAAAGATAGTTCCTCCAATTGAAAATTTTTCTTTTTTAGAGATCAAAGTTATTCGTATATAGCTCTCATACGCACTGTGTTCTTCTTTTTTTGTTTCAGTAATTGCAATACCTTTCTCTCGAGCAATCGATGGGGCACTGACCATGTTTATGTCAGGTAACGTTGAACTAAGAACTCCCGCTACAGCTGCAGAGGTTATTGGAGAGCAATTATATTCTGATACATCTCCAACATAATCGATTGCTATTTCGTCAAAATCTGAAGGCATTAATTGTCCTGCAAATAAACCTAGTTGTTCAGCAACTCTCACAAAGGGCTTTAACACAGGGGCTTCACTGGCAGAAATAGAAGGCATATTAATCGCATTCGAAACTGCCCCGGTAGATAAAAAATCAGCCATCTGGTCCGCCACCTGTAGCGCAACATTTTCTTGAGCCTCTAAAGTTGATGCACCTAGATGAGGAGTACATATTACATTCTCCATTCCAAAAAAGATACTTTCCTTAGCAGGTTCTACCTCGTACACATCAATAGCTGCTCCAGCAACTTTTCCTAAATCTATAGAATCTTTTAAATCCTTCTCATCAATAAGGCCGCCCCTAGCACAATTAATTACAAAGACACCATCCTTACAATTTTCTAATGTTTTTTTATTAATTATGTTTGCAGTCTGGTCTGTTAAGGGAACATGAAGGGTGATTATGTCACTTATCTTTAATAGCTCATCTAATTCAACCTTCTTTACCTTTATTGCCAAGGCTTTTTCTTCAGTTAAGAATGGATCATAGGCAATTACCTTCATCTTTAATCCTAGAGCTCTGTCAGCAACTATTGATCCAATATTTCCACACCCAATAATTCCGATAGTTTTTCCTGTAATCTCAGTACCCATATATTTAGATTTTTCCCACTTACCCAGGTGAGTTGATTGATTGGCTTGCGGGATATTTCTAACCAAAGACATAGTCATTGAAATCGCGTGTTCAGCTGTTGTAATTGCATTGCCAAAAGGGGTATTCATAACGGCAATGCCTTTTGAAGTTGCATAGGGTATATCTACATTATCGACTCCAATGCCGGCTCTTCCAACAACTTTTAAATTATTAGCAGCATCGAGAACTTTTTCAGTCACCTTTGTTGATGATCTAATCGCCAAACCATCATATTTATCAATTATTTTAATCAGATCATCGCGCTCAAGACCAGTGATAACATCAACCTCTATTCCTCTATCAAGAAAAATTTGTTCTGCTTTAGGGCTTAATTTATCCGATATTAATACTTTTGACATTGTAAACTCCTAACTTAAGATAATTTCATTAACAGCTTGGTTATAAGCCCAGTTAATCCAAGGCAACAGTGCCTTTACATCACTTGCTTCTACAGTTGCGCCAGTCCAAATTCGTAATCCTGGGGGAGCACTCCGGTGATTAATAATATCATACGCAGCACCCTCATTTTCTAACAAAGTGCCTATTTTTTTTGCAATCTCTCTTTGTTTTTCCTCACCTTGATTAACAACCCGAGGATCGCTAAACTTTAAACAAACTGATGTATTTGATCTATTTGATGGCTCGCTACACAAAAATTCTATAAAAGCTGAGTCACTAACCCAGTCTTTTATCAAATTAAAGCTGCTGTTTGCTCTATTAATGCACGCCTCTAGCCCTCCAATTTCTCTAACCCAATTTAGTGCGTCTAGATAATCTTCGACACAAAGCATAGAGGGGGTGTTAAGCGTTTCACCCTTGAAGATACCTTCAATAACTTTACTGGATTTTGTTAGCCTAAAGATTTTTGGTATCGGCCATTTTGGAGAAAATTTTTCAAGGTGTTTTATCGCCTTAGGGCTTAAAACAATAATCCCATGAGCGGCTTCTCCGCCTAAAACTTTCTGCCAACTAAAGGTAATAACATCTAATTTATCCCATTCAACTTTTTGAGCAAATACAGCGGATGTAGCGTCGCACAAGACAAGGCCTTTTCGTTCCAATGGAATCCAGTCAGCATTTGGAACTTTTACACCTGAGGTAGTTCCGTTCCAAGTAAAGATAACGTCATTATCAAAGTTTATCTTTGAAAAATCCGGTGCTTCACCAAACTCGGCAGTATGAGTATTTGAGTTAGTTAACTTTAGCTGCTCAAGGATATCTTTCTTCCAATCATTTCCAAAAACTTCCCAAGCCAAAATCTCAACTGGCTTAGACCCAAGAAGATTCCACATAGCCATCTCAATTGCGCCTGTGTCAGAGCCCGCAACAATGCCTACCTTATAACCATCAGGAATCTCTAATAGCTCAATTGTATCATCGATAGATTTTTGAAGTTTTTCTTTACCTTTTTTACTACGGTGACTTCGACCTAAGAGAGCTCCATCAAGCGAGTTTACGCTCCATCCCGGTCTTTTCGTACAAGGTCCAGATGAGAAATTAATACACTCTGGCTTAATATTTGGTTTTATATAATTCATTTTAATCTATCCTTCCAGATAGTAGCCCCCCGTTGGGGAGGGGTAACCCACCTAAGGAGATATAATTTAATAAAGTTTTAGTCAAACTAAAACTGATAAAATTCTAAACTTTAGTTATTATTATCCATTAGATATTTTATTGAATCGCTTAGCTTACCAGCGACACTATCCGCTAATTTACTATCTAAACTTTCTACCATAACTCTCATAATAGGTTCAGTTCCACTTTTTCTGACCACAGCCCTTCCGTTATCTCCTAAAAGATCATCTGCATCTTTAGTGATTTTTTGAATTTCACTATCAGTCAATTCATTCTTACCATTTAGAGGAATAGTGATATTTTTCTGAGGGTATAAGTCAAACAAATTAACTATTTCACTTACTGGTTTTCCACTAGCACACATAATGGAAAGAACCTGAAGCGAAGCGATAAGGCCATCGCCTGTTTTACCAAAATTACTCATTATTATATGACCGGAAGGCTCTCCTCCGATGTTTGAATTAGCCTCTCTCATACCTTCAGCTAAGTATCTATCCCCGACATTTGTTCTAGTTAAATTCAATCCAATTCCTGATAAATATTTTTCTAGTCCAATATTGGCCATAATTGTTGATACAACAGATTGGTTATTTAATAATTGTCTTTCATTTAAATTTTTTATTATTAATGCGAGTAATAAATTTCCGTCAACTTCTTTGCCTTTCTCATCAATAACAATAACCCTGTCGGCATCACCATCAAGAGAAATTCCGATATCAGCGCCCTCTTCAAGAACTTTTTTCTTAAGGTTTTTTGTATTTGTTGATCCACAATTTAAATTAATATTCTTGCCGTTTGGTTGGTTACCTACAACAATTACATTTGCTCCCAACTCCCAAAATGTTTCAGGGGCTACTTTATATGAAGCTCCGTTAGCACAATCCAAAACAATTTTGATATCGTCAAGCATCATATCCTTAGGAAAAGATCTTTTTGCATATTCAATATATCTTGCCTGAGCATTATCTATTCTTTTTGCCTTGCCAATATATTTAGATTTTGGAAATTCTAAAAGGCTCTCAGAAAGAATTAATTCTTCAATTTTTAGTTCATTTTCATCCGACAACTTATAACCATCAGGACCAAATAACTTAAACCCATTGTCTTCATAGGTATTGTGAGATGCCGTTATCATTACTCCAAGGTCAGCTCTTAAGGCTTGAGTGAGAAATGCAACCCCTGGAGTCGGCAATGGCCCAAATAAAAGCACATCCATCCCTACAGAAGTAAACCCAGAAGTTAGTGCTGTCTCCAGCATATACCCTGATACTCTAGTATCTTTACCTATGACTACTCGATGAATGTGAGGACCGCGAGTAAAAACTTTACCAGCTGCTATTCCTAACTTTAAAGCTGTTTCAGCAGTCAGGTAGGATTCATTTACTTTGCCCCTTATACCATCAGTACCAAAGAGTTTTTTATTCACCTACGCCCCCTTCTTTAAGTCACATTTATAATCTTAAGCTCCTTGAAGACCAGGCTCATTTTTAGGAGAGCCTTTATTACCTGCTTTAGGAACAGAGCTAGATAGGGTTGTGGCCCCTGTATCATCATCTGAGGGCTCTTCTCTTGTTGGACTAATGCCTTTTAGAAGATTAGTAATTTCATCGCCTGTTAATGTTTCATAATCAAGCAGACCATTAGCTATAATATCCAAATCTTTTCTTTTATCTTGAATAATTTTTTCGGCATTTTTATAAGATTTATCAACGATTACCTTTACTTCAGAATCGACTTGTTTTTGAGTTTCCTCAGACATACTCTGAGTTCGAGCCACAGATCTTCCAAGAAATACCTCTTCTTCATTATCCCCATATGTCAAGAAGCCAAGCTTGTCAGACATGCCGTACTGCATAACCATTGCCCTAGCTAATTGAGTTGCTTGCTTTATATCCGAAGAAGCGCCTGAGGTTACCTTTTCATAACCAAAAACCTCTTCCTCCGCTATTCTTCCACCCATAGCAACTGCCAAGTTGGCAAACATTTTTTCTCTTGTTATCGATATCTGATCACGCTCAGGTAGTCTCATGACCATCCCAAGCGCTCGTCCGCGAGGAATAATGGTGGCTTTATGAATAGGATCAGATGAAGAATAATTTAACGACACCAAGGCATGTCCAGCCTCATGATATGCCGTAAGTGTCTTTTCCTCGAGAGTCATCACCATAGACCTTCTTTCAGGCCCCATCATAACTTTATCTCTTGAATCCTCAAACTCGGCATTTGAAACAAGCTTTAAATCCCTTCTAGCAGCGAGTAATGCTGCTTCATTTACAATATTCGCCAAGTCAGCGCCAGAGAATCCCGGCGTACCACGAGCAATTGCTCTGATATTAACATCTGATGAAATTGGAACTTTTCTAATATGCACTTTTAGAATCTTTTCTCGACCAATAATATCAGGATTTGGAACTACAACCTGTCTATCAAATCTTCCAGGTCTCAATAATGCTGGATCAAGAACATCAGGTCTGTTTGTTGCGGCAATTAAAATAATTCCTTCATTTGTTTCAAATCCGTCCATTTCAACGAGTAATTGATTAAGAGTTTGCTCCCTTTCATCATTACCGCCCCCAAGGCCTGCACCTCTTGATCGTCCAACAGCGTCTATTTCGTCAATAAAAATAATACAAGGTGCACTTTTCTTTGCTTGCTCAAACATATCTCTTACTCTGCTTGCGCCAACTCCAACAAACATCTCAACAAAGTCTGAACCAGATATAGTAAAAAACGGAACATTGGCTTCGCCGGCAATAGCCCTAGCAAGAAGGGTTTTTCCTGTTCCGGGAGGCCCTACTAGCAACGCTCCTTTGGGAATACGTCCCCCTAATTTTTGAAATCTAGACGGGTCCTTAAGAAACTCAACAATTTCCTGGAGATCATCTTTAGCTTCGTCAACACCTGCAACATCATCAAATGTAACTTTACCATTTTTTTCAGTTAAAAGTTTTGCTTTCGATTTACCAAAACCCATAGCTTTTCCGCCGCCGCCTTGCATCTGGCGCATAAAGAATATCCATACAGCAATAAGCAAGAGCATTGGAAACCAAGAAATTAAAATATTCAAAAGTACCGATCCGCCCTCCTTGGTTGGTTTCGCAGAGATTGATACACCTCGATTGTAAAGTCTCTCAATAAGCGTTGGATCTGAAGGAGAAAAAGTTTCAAAAGATCTTCCATCTGAATAGTGACCTGAAATATTATCACCGGAAATTTCAACATCTACAACATTGCCCGAATCAACTTCTGCTAAAAGCTGAGAAAAGGTTATTTCAGTTTTCTCATTAATCACCGCAGGGTTATCAATAAGATTGTATAAACCTAGCAAAGAGAATGCTAGAATAGTCCAGACTATAAAATTTCTTATATTTCCATTATTCAATTTCTTTACCTTTAATTTCTAACTACCTATTCAGATAGTTATTTTTTTTAGAATTACTAGGGCTGTCTTATAGATTTTATATAAACTTTAAAATCATCAGAAACACAATAGCCTAAAGATGGCACTGAAATAAGTCTTTTTTTTGACCATAAGCCTGGTACGCTTTTCCACGCAGAAAGAGGGATATTATTTAAACCTTGTTTTTTAAGGATTTTTTTTGATTTTAATATCTTAATACCCTCGTCGCCTAAGGCTTTAACTTCAATTTTTTTTGATTTATTTAATTTAATTTTAAATCTATTATCCCATGACAAATAACGATTTGTTAACGGGTTAATAACTGGTTGAGACTGACAACCCTTTAATTCTCTATAAAAAATGATATAATCTTTACGTCTTCTTATGATAGTTCCGCTTAAAGTTTTTGCGCTTACGCCACCCCCTTTCTCCAGCCAAGAAAGAATACTTTCTACCTTGGCTCTTCTAGAGGGGTAAATGGACCCTGACGCGACCATAATTAATCTTTCTAGAATTCTTAATAGAATTTCCTTAGGTAATATACTAAAGCACTCATAAGATAGTGAATAAGAAATATCACTCATATTTTTTACAAATGAACTGATGTGAATTGTTGTGATATCATTCAGGGCTTGTTTAGCCGATTCCATTCTTTTAATAACTAAATTAATATGATGTGGGTCAATTCCTTCCTTAGATAGGATAGGTAAAATTTTTCTTATACGCGCTCTCTGAAATTGTGAATTTAAATTGGTCGGATCCGAAATCCATTTTAACTTTGAGGTTTTTGCAATTTCAATAAGATTCTTTTTTGATACCTCTAAAAATGGCCTTACCAGAGTGGTATTCGAATAAGAAGAAATCTTACTCATAGACGATAAGCCATCAACTCCTGAGCCTTTTGACAATCTCATTAAAAATGTTTCAACCTGATCCCCGAGATGGTGCGCCAAGAAAAGAGTATCGATGTTATTATTTTCGCACCAAGACGACATGAGGTTATATCTTGCAATTCTTGCAGCCTCCTGGATACCAGCGAGAGGTTTATCCCCCCTCCATTGTAATATTTTATACTTGAATCCAAGGGTTTTTGCGTTCGAACAAACCATCCTAGCCTCACTAGCAGAATCCTTCCTTAAAGAATGATCTACAACTAAAATGGTAACATTATTATTCTTAAAACTCTTGGATTGCGAAACAAGAAACATAAGAGCTGTTGAGTCGGGTCCACCAGAAACCGCTAAAGCTATTGGCTCAGAAGAAGCATATCTGTCCAATAGCTTAACTTCAGAAAAATTCTTACCGCCTTTTGCTTTATTTACCATTTGGGTTATTGCAGACCTTTAAAGAGGAGTTGATTTAAACATCAAGTCCTCTAGATCTATCTCTTATTCTATTAACATTAAATTCATTCCAAAAACTTTCATGTGAGGTGAAGTTCCACCCTGCTGAGTATGTTATAAAATTTTTAACTTTGAATTTTTCATGACGTTGGTATGCAACATATTCACCAATATTATTAAATTTCATAAAAATAATATTCAAATCGTCTTTATTGGCTGTGGCCAATGTTTCATCAATCCAGCTATCTAAAACTTTTGATTCATTTAAAAGTAAATGAAATTTAAAGTCTTTATAAAACTTACACTCACAGTTAAAAAGCTTCCAGTCATCTGGAGGAATAATGTCACCTTTAAAGGCCATTACTTGACCTTGAGACATAGACAATCTTCTGTCATAGTTTTGCCCGCCTAAAAAAGCTCCAGAAGTTGGAACTCTTATAAATTTTTCACCAAAAGTTTCAGTAAGAAATTTTGCCTTAGCATTTTCAAAAGATTTTCCTTTAACTTTTTGGGGTGATGGCATTTAAAACAAAACCTTATGATAGTTCATTAAAGATTTCCTCTGGCATATCAAAATTTGCAAAAACTTCCTGAACATCATCATGATCATCCAAGACATCAATCATCGCGAGTACTTTTATTGCCTTTTCTTTATCTAAAGGAATTTGAGTTACTGGGCGCCAAGTTAACTGCGCTGTTGTAGATATTTTAATCTCTTTTTCAATAACCTCTCCAACCTGATGAAGATCATTCGTGGAGCAAGAAATTTCATAGCTGTCCTCTAAAAGATCACAGTCAAGAGCGCCTGATTCGGTGGCAATCTCAAAAATATCCTCAAATGCTCCTGCCTCGTGTGAAAATTTAATAACCCCTATATGATTGAACATAAAACTAACAGAACCTATTTCCCCTAAGTTCCCTCCATGCTTTGAAAATATAGATCTAATATCACCGGCAGTTCTATTCCGATTATCCGTCAAGGTCTCAATAATAATGCCCACACCTTCAATACCAAAACCTTCATACCTAACTTCTTCATAATTTTCAGAATTTTCATCGTAACTTTTTTTAATTGCTCTTTCGATATTATCTTTTGGCATATTCTGAGCTCGCCCCAAGGCTATTGCCGAACGTAATCTTGGATTCGAAGCTGGATCAAGCATACCCAGCTTTGCAGCAACAGTAATCTCTTTAGAAAGTTTGGCGAAAAGTTTTGCTCTTTTTTTATCTTGAGCGCCTTTTCTAAATTGAATATTTTTAAACTTTGAATGGCCTGCCATTTTCGAATCAACTTCTCTTTATTTTTCTACTATACTATAATCAAATAGTTTCGCCATTTTTACTTTTATGTTTGTGACAATACTCCGCCAAGTCTAAATGGCTCAATCGTCTCACTAAGCCCGTCATCTCCGGTCTCAATAATCACTCCACATAACGTTGGGCTACCTTGAGCTGGATTAAATCTTCCTCCCGGGGTTTTTTCAACAAACCTTCTTATTGGTTCAGTTTTCTCCATACCAATAACAGAATCATAGTCACCGCACATACCTGCATCAGTTTGATAGGCGGTCCCATAAGGTAGAATCTGAAAATCTGCAGTAGGTATATGTGTATGAGTTCCGACTACTAAGCTAGCTCGACCATCACAGAAATGTCCCATTGCTGTCTTTTCTGAAGTTGTTTCAGCATGAATATCAATAATAATTGCATCACAGGATTCTCCCAGAGTATTTTCAGTAAGGACTTTTTCTATAGCAGTAAAGGGGTCATCTAGAGATTCCATAAACAATCTTCCCATAACATTAACAACTAATATCCTTCCAAATTGGTTAGTAAAGATATTAGATCCTTTTCCTGGAGTTTCATTTGGATAGTTAATAGGCCTCAACAATCTATCTTCATCTTTAATGTACTCAAACAGCTCTTTTTGATCCCAGACATGGTTACCAGTAGTTACACAATCAATCCCTGAAGAGAAAAATTTTTGACATATATCTTCAGTTATTCCAAATCCCCCAGCAGCATTTTCTCCATTTACTATCACAAAATCTAATGAAAAATCTCTTCGAATATCAGGCATTCTTTTGACAACAGATTCCCTTGCCGCTCTTCCAACAACATCCCCTAAAAATAAAATTCTCAACTGGTTTTCCCCTTAAAAATAAAAACTTTTTTTTCTGTAATAACCCCATCAATTAAAAAATCATGCTCTTCTTTATGAATATATTTAACCTCTTGACCAGAAAAAGCTAAGCCGAACTTATCACTTAAATTAAAAAAAGGAAGACTTCTATCATAAATACCTCCTCCCATTCCAAGCCTCATTCCATTTAAGTCGAAGCACAATAAAGGGATCAATATTATATCTGGGATTAAAACATTATTCTTCTTAGGTGAGAGAATATTATAAAAATCAGGCTCTAAGTCATCACCATCCTTCCACTCCCTAAACTCAATAAATTTTTTACTATTTACATACGGTAGGGCTATTAAGGCACCTTTTAGTGATGAAAATTTTAATAATTCAAGACAATTTACTTCGCCCCCAAAGGAATTATAGCCAGCTACAATCTTGCCCTTTAATTCTCCGGCAATAGAAGCAAAAAAACTTAAAAGAGACTCTTTGTCTTCAGCGGAAGATAAAGAAAACAATTCTTTACGCTTTTTCTTCCATATAAGACGATTTTTATTTTTTTCTTTTGAGTTATTCATTCAAAACTTTCAATTTATTAAAATTGGGTACCTAGATGCTATCGTCTATTTTATTCGTAATATCTTTTAGGGCAGAGGTTATTTCTTCAATATTGAGGTCATCGCTAAGTTCTTGATTTTCTTCTTCAGCTAAAATCCCTGCCAATAAAAAAAGCCTTTGTTGATCAAGGTCTCCAATTTTATCCCTTACACTACTAACTCTTTGAGAAAATTTTTCAGCTAATTTTTTAACTTTTTGTTCATCGCCATCGGCACATGCAATTAAAAATTCACGATTATTTATTTTAATAGAAACATTTGCCATTATAAAATTATTTCCTAACTTCTCTTAACTAAATCCATTAACGACTCAAGCTGCATTTTAGCATTATTATTTGCACTTTCTTTCGCTAGCAATTCCTTCGAGAGATCTTCAATCATTTGATTAGCCTTATCAAGATCTGAGGACTTTCTTTTATAAAGCTTCAATAGTCTAGATATGCTAAAATCGACCTTATCTGCATAATTTTTTAAATTTTTAAAAGTTTT
>Ga0308007_10001248_pt1 | contig 11336 bp, 13 predicted proteins | sample Neamet71_FD_203152 | JGI IMG/M metagenome (GOLD analysis project Ga0308007, IMG submission 203152) | Marine microbial communities from water near the shore, Antarctic Ocean - #71 | ecosystem: Environmental > Aquatic > Marine > Unclassified | place: Southern Ocean | collected 2014-06-07
ATTTAAATTTATGGTTTACACATCTTATTCCTTGTAAAAGATTTTTAAATTTAATGAATTAATTTTATTGTTGAAACCTATTTTAAATACCAAAATGAAAAACTTGATTCTTATTGCTCTAATTATGCTAAATTTTGGGTGCGTCAAGGACAAGGAATGTGTTCTTATTACTGATAAACAAGAAATGAACGGAGGGTACTATTTTTTCTTCCAACAAAATCAAGTTTATTCAGGGAATTCTTCTCAAATGTTGCAATCTGATCTTAATTCTAACGGATATGCTTCTGGAAAAGTTGATGAAAATGTTTTTCTAGAAAATAATATAGGAGATGAATATTGCTTTTGATTGATCCGATCAATAATGAACTTATATTTAATTAGATTGTAATCAAATAAGCTAAGTGAAAATTATTATAGCTTTTAAAGTATCAGCTTTTATTGGCTTTCTTTTTATTCAGATGACTTATGCCCAATTCCAATCTGAAGGAGAACTTTCGATTGACAAAGGTATTCTTCAACTCGAAATAACTTTTTTGAATCAATCTAAAGGAGTTGGCACTGAGAAAACAGATTATCAGCAACTTCCGAATAATCTTTTAAGATATGGGGTATCCAATAATACCGAAATACGGTTGGTGATAAATTTAGAAGGGACTCAGCAAGATTCAGGTCAAGGATTGGAATATAAAATTGGAAGCACACAGTTAGGTACAAAAGTAGCATTCAACAAACAAAATGATTCCAAAACAAAGGGAGCGTTTTTTTCACATTTGATTTTCCCAAAAAGTTGGAATGATTTTTCAAGCAGTTTCGGTTATTCTAATCAATTGGTTCTAAAGCAAAACATCAACTCAAAATTCAGTTTAACCTCCAACTTTGGTTATACTCATTTTAGCAATAGTATAGGATATTATAATTATACGGCAGTGGCAGTTTTGAATATCTCAAACAAATTTTCCCTGTTTGTTGAGCCTTATGGAGTTTTTGATGCTAAATCAAACTCGGTGTCAAACATCGATTTCGGATTTTCCTATTACTTAGCGAACCTTCAGTTTGATTTTGCTATCGGAACGGGAATCGATAACAAGATGATCCATCAGGGAATGGTAATCACTTGGCGACCCTTAACAAAATTATTAAAGACAATTGTTAACTAATAAAATTAAGTAGCTCCGACAGGAATCGAACCTGTATCTAAAGTTTAGGAAACTTTTATTCTATCCGTTGAACTACGGAGCTGTTTAGAAACACCTAATGTAAAATCATTCATTTTAAAAAACTACTCGTCTTAATGAAATATTTCTAGCTTGCAAATCTAATGGAAGAACGTTATATTTTAGTAATAATCGGAATCTTTTACTATTTTGCTAAAAATTATGATAAAATTTTATGAAAAAAACAATTTTTAAAGTTACTTTTTCTTCGATTTTATTATTTTTTATTTCTTGTTCTCTTACGGAAAAGTATCAAGGGACAGATAAAAAATTTGAGGTTGAAGTTTCTAAATTGGAGACCCTAGAAGAGTTTGAAAAAAAAAAAAATTATATTCTTTTTGTTGGGAGTTCTAGCATCAGGCGGTGGGATAAGATAGAAGAAAATATGCAGCCTTATGACGCAGTTAAACGAGGCTACGGAGGTGCACATTTTTACGATTTAATCCATTTTACGAAACGTTTGGTTGGACCTCATCAAAATGCAAAAGCAATGGTTTGTTTTGTTGCAAATGACATTAAGGGTAATGACAACGATTTAACCCCCCGGGAGGTGAAGAATCTTTTCAAACTTGTTACTCGCCAAGTTCACTCGATATTTCCAACACTTCCCATTTTTTTTATTGAAACTACGCCTACTCCAAAAAGATTGCAGGTTTGGGGTCAAATTTCTAGCGCAAATGATTTGATTCAAAATTATACAGATAAGACCCCTAACATTTACTTCATCTCAACACGAGATCAATTTATAGGAAAAAATAAATTACCTGTTGCTGAATACTTCGTTAATGACAGTCTTCACCTGAGTCAAAAAGGTTATGACAAATGGGCTCAAATAATTAAATCTAAACTTGATCTCACTTTAAATTAAATATTCAAATGATTTTATCAATTTCAAACAGATATTATCTGTTAAAAACTTCAATATTTTTATTAGGCTTAATTCTACTTATTCCAAGTATTGTGCTAGGGCAATCAAATAAAGAACAAGTTTCGAGTCTTAAAAATAAAAAGGTGGTTTATGTTTGGGGTGGTCGGCTTCATCAACCAGAAAAAACAGTTGATTTATTTGTTCCTTGGTTAAGGTCAGAAGGAGCAATAGTTGAGATTTTCAATACACTCGAGGTTTATGCAGATGCATCGGTGATGGAACAAGCGGATCTCATTATACAACAATGGACCATGGGAGAAATGACCAAAAATCAATCCAAGGGCTTACAAAATGCAATACTCAATGGAACTGGAATGGCAGGTTGGCATGGAGGGACAGGAGATTCTTTTCGAGGAAATTTAAATTATCAATACATGATTGGTGGGCAATTTGTTTCCCATCCTGGCGGAAAGTCTGAATATATAGTTAAGGTTATCGACCGTAAAGATCCAATTACTAAGGGCATTAAAGATTTTTATGTCACAAACACCGAGCAATATTATATGTTAATGGACCCGAATATCAAAGTACTGGCAACTTCAAAGTTTACAAAAGCAAGTTATTTGAAAAAGGATTCTAAAAAAAATGAAAATGTAGTCACTGGAAGTATTGTGCCTGTGATTTGGAAAAAGAATTTCGGAAAAGGAAGGATTTTTTATAATTCAATTGGTCATAATATTGAAGATTTTGATGTTCCGGAAATAATGGAAATACAAAAGCGAGGAATTCGTTGGGCAGCGGAAAGTAAATATAACGCCAAAGAAGACTTGATTTCCCCAGTTTACAATTATTAATGGGTTCAGAATTAAAGAAAAAAAGAAACTTTATGATTTAAGTATTATATTAAAACGTTAATTTATTTTTAAATCTAAAAAATAATTAAATGAATATTTATAAATTGTAGTACAAATGATAAATCAAGAATTATGAATAACGATAAAAGACTTTTTTACGGCAGTTGTTTTGCTTTAATCACAACGGCCTTTTCATTTAGTATTAGAGCAGGTATTTTACCCCAATTGGGAGAAGCTTTCCAACTTTCTGGACAGCAATTGGGATTTATCAATTCCATGTGGTTTTTAGGCTTTCCAATTTCCATGGTTTTGGGAGGACTCTTCTATCATCAATTAGGTCCCAAAAGGATTATGCAATTCGCTTTTTTGACACATACTTTAGGAATTATTTTAACTATCTATTCAGGCGGTTACACAGGATTGTTAATTTCCACCCTATTGATAGGAATTGGAAATGGATGTACCGAAGCAGCCTGTAATCCAATGATTGCTGATGCTTATGAAGGAAAAATGATGAATACCCTATTGAATCGGTTTCATATGTGGTTTCCCGGAGGAATTGTAGTAGGTAGTTTGGTTTCCAAATTTATGACAGATTTTGATTTGGGATGGCAAGCTCAGATTTGGATAATAATGATTCCTACGCTTATATATTTTTATCTTTTTTACGGACAAACATTTCCCAAACCCAAATTGGAGGCCATTTCCTCTATAGGGGAAAACTTTAAGGCCATGGCCACGCCTCTGTATATTTTTATGTTGGTATGTATGGCTTTTACTGCCATTTCAGAATTTGGACCCCAACAATGGACCTCTTTGATCCTCAGTAGCAGTGGAGCTCAGCCCATGGTAATATTGGCTTTGGTTACAGGGCTGATGGCAGTGGGAAGATATTTTGGTGGAGAGATGGTGCATAAATACGATCAAACAGGAGTGCTTTTAGGTTCTGCCGTGTTGACGGCTATAGGAATATTTTTATTCAGTACTCAGACTGGAGGTATGACTTATGTAGCCGCTGTATTTTTTGCTTTAGGAGTTTGTTATTTTTGGCCGAATATGATTGGATTTGTGGCGGAAAAAATTCCTTTAAGTGGTGCATTGGGGATGTCCATTATTGGTGCAATGGGAATGTTTTCCACTTCTATTTTCCAACCCATTATTGGAGGTTGGATTGATTCATCTTCCATCCGTATGGAAGCCCAAGGGTTAAGCGGTACTGCATTAGAACTGGCATCGGGTCAGGAAACACTCACCACTATGATTACTTTTCCGGCAATCTTGATTGTTTTATTCACGCTGCTTTTGTTTTGGCAAAAAAAATCCAAAACCGCTTAACAATTTAAAGTTTAACGAATTGGAAACTCTTCAGCTTTCTCATTTTTATCTAACATAATTATAACTTTTTAAATGAAATATTTATTTTTCTTTATTGCTATTGCCACTGCAATGGGACAAGTTAAATTTGCACCCGAACATACTGAAGTCTGGGAACCCAAACCAGCAAAAATAACGCCTGGGATAAATGCAGAACCGCCATCCGACGCTATTGTTCTTTTCGACGGAACAGACCTGTCTCTTTGGGAGGGAGAGGAAGGAACTCCAGCGTCTTGGACTCTAAACGATGATCGATCAATAACAGTTAAACCAAAATCTGGTGGAATTCAGACCAAAGCAGAATTTGGTTCCATACAATTGCACATAGAATGGAAATCTCCTGAAATAGTAAAAGGAGACGGACAAGGTAGAGGCAACAGCGGAATTTATTTTCAAAAGGTCTATGAAGTACAAGTATTGGACAGCTTCGAAAGTGTTACCTATTCTAATGGTCAAGCTTCATCCGTTTATAAGCAACACATTCCTATGGTTAATGCCACCCTACCTCCTGGAAAATGGCAAACTTATGATATTGTTTTCAATGAGCCAAAATATGAAGCGAATGGAAAACGAATCAAGAAAGGAACTTTAACAGTTTTTCATAACGGTGTTTTGGTTCAAAATAATGTTGAAATTAAAGGGACGAGTGAATACCGAGGTTTTCCTAAATTGAGAGACATTAATATACAAAAAAAACTTTATTTACAAGATCATGGTGATTTGGTGAGTTACCGAAACATATGGCTGCGTAAACTTTAGGCACCTATCAAAAGCCCTCTTTTATTGCAGGTTTTTGTTTTTAAAGAATATGATTTAAACAAATAGGTTTTTCTTAATAATGCAGCACTTCATTTATTGAAAAACGAATTAGATATTCGCAAAAACATATTTCATTTCTGTTGCAATCTGAATTGATCTCTCGTCGTACATCTTTGCTTCTTTTGGAGAATTGTCAAAAGCCTTTGGATCTTCAAACCGAATGGGTAATCTTTTTTCAGCACCGGGAATAAAAGGACAATTTTCATCTGCATGATCACAGGTCATGATGGCAGCAAAACCTTTCTTAGGGTTTGGTACATCGTCATGTTTTTTAGAAAAAAGAATTAAAGGCGCCTTTTTAGTGTGATATCTAACTTCGTATTTAGGGTTTTCTCCTCCAGAATTTTTAATATCGAACATCATTCTCTTCATTGAAGCGATGGTTCGTTCGTCACAAGCCGAAGTTTCTAAACCTCCTGAAAAACTATTTATTTCAACACTATAATGCGTTGCAATTACCTTTGCCCAAAGTTGCGAAAACTGACTTCTACGAGAATTATGAGTACAGATAAATTTTAAGTTAACGTCATGTTTTAAAGCTATTTTTTCTTTGAGATATTCAATCAATGATTGGAGCAGAATTTTTCGATCTTCAGGGATTGAGTCAACAATGAGCGAATCAATAATTGAAATAAGAGCGGGTTTCATCATTTGTATAATTTAATTCCATCGATTAACAGTACTTAATTGATTTGGTGTTGTTTAAAAAAAAAAAAATTAATTAATAAAAGTACGATTAAAGATTGTGTAACATTACTTTTTAATTTAAGGTTAAGTTTTAAAAGAAAAATATTTATTTCTAATTAAAAATTTGTTGAGTATTTTTAACATAATTTTATTGGAACATATTTGTTATTAACTAATAATTTTTTTTGAAGCTATTTAAGGTTTTTTATACATTTATTATTATTCTTTATTCATTGAGTCTTATTGGACAAGACAGTGTTTTGTATGAGCCATTCGAGTTCAATATGTCCGAAGCTGAAGTCCTTGATTTATTTAAGAAAAACAGAAAACGATTTAAAAGTATATTCTTGGGATCGGGCACTATATTTTCATTAAGAAAAAGCTCCTTAAACTTTGAAGCAGAAAAGCTTTATAGCATAACCATTTGGAGTAAAAAGAACCTTGACTTAAGAGAAGCAGAAGCTTATCTAAAAAACACCAGAAAGCATCTAGAATCAAAAGGATTTATAATGGTTTACGCACAAGAATATTGGGACAAGCCTCTGCAACGCGATAAAAACAAACCCTGTATTCGTTTTGTGAATAAAGAAAAAAACATCTTACTCGACCTCGAGTCCAGAGGGCAAGGTAACATCTATAATGTTTTTTTAAGCTATTATAATCTGACTTGGTTCTCTGACAGGGTAAAGTTGTCTAGATAGTCTAAAGATCAACACTTAGACCCAAACCAAACAATTCTCGAATCTGTAATTTATTGACTAGGTCGTCATCATATTGAATGTGAAAGACTAGATTACTTGAAATCTTCTTATTGACTCTCAAAAGAAATTTAGTATTCCATTCAAAATCAATATTTTGTATTTTTTCGATATAATTGACGTAGAAGTTAAACCTATTAACTATAGTTATGTTATCCATAATTTCGGTTTTATAGCGCCCAGTAAGCGAGGCACCAATTGAAACATTACTTGTTTTACCTCTTTCTACACCAAAGTACTTTTGGCCCAGGGCCAGATTTTCGGTGTATGTTTTTCCTACAAAAATTCCTCTCGAAGCCAAGGGAGATATATTTACCCATATATCATCACTTTTTTTATAATACCAACCCAGTCCAATTTGGACAATTGTTGGCGAAAAAATTCGAGAGATCTTTTCTTTCTTATCTTCTCCATTTTCCTTAAAATATCTAAAACCAGGGAGTAGTTGAGTTTTAAAATTAAGATAGCCCGAATAATTCCAGTATTGATTGATTTGACTTCCTATCAGAGAATTCATCTCAAACCGGTCATCTGCTTTTCTAAAAAAGGAATTACTGGAAAGGTAGGTTGTTCCCACTGTCAACATCAGATTGGTGTCCCAAACCAATCCTTTTCTGTTAGAATAATTCAAGTTGTAATCTACTCCCAGCAAACCATTCAAAGAACTTTCTCCTCCTGAAATCCAGTTTTCAAAATAAGCCTGATTAAAAGTGAAATTTGTCATTCCTGAGTATTTCATCCTTTTGCCACCTTCTTGCGATTCGATAATCGCATCATAAGAAATAAAGGAATCGATCACTGCGGTGTCATCTTGTGAAAAGACATTAAGAGTCAAAAAAACAAGTATGAGATTTAAAAATGATTTATTCAAGAGGTTGGATTTTAATACATTATTTTAGTAAAGTTATTACATTAATAAAGATTATTACAATACATTTTAGGATTTAATGAATGATTACTCACTATGGAAAATAATCAGCTTATTCTTGTTAAAAGACCCAAGGGGATTCCAAAGCAAGACACCTGGGAGTATAAAATTGAAGTAGTTGCTCCACTTGAACAGGGCCAAATGTTGGTCCAACAGCATTATGTTTCACTAGATCCAGCAATGCGAGGATGGATGGATGAAACTCGATCTTACATTGCTCCAATTAAAATTGGAGAGGTCATGCGCGCATGGACTGTAGGAAAAGTAATAAAAACAAAAGGAAACACCCGCTTTAAGAAAGGTGATTATTTGGTTGGCTGGGGTGGCGTTCAGCAATATGTTATAACCAATGGCGGGGGGTATCAAAAAGTAGCACCTGAATTGGCAGATTTGACGACCTATCTAGGTGTATTGGGATTGACCGGATTGACGGCCTATTTTGGGATTCTAGAGGTTGCCATCCTAAAAAAAGACGATATTGTGTTGGTCTCTGGTGCTGCAGGTGCTGTGGGAAGTGTGGTGGGTCAAATTGCCAAAATTAAGGGTTGTAAAGTCATTGGGATTGCAGGAGGGAAAGACAAGTGTGATTATCTTTTAAATGAACTGGGCTTTGACGCAGCGATTGATTATAAAAATGAAAGTCTACGAAAAGAGATTAAGAGAAATTGTCCTGACGGTATAGATGTTTATTTTGATAATGTGGGCGGACAAACCTTAGATCATGCGTTGGCCAACCTCAGAATAAATGCTCGCATTGTGATTTGCGGAGCAATATCACAATACAATTCACAGCAAGTAGAGGGCCCAAAAAATTATCTCTCCCTTTTGGTAAACCGCGCGAGTATGAAAGGAATGGTAATATTCGATTATGAGCCGCAATATGACCAGGCAAGGGCACAAATGTCGATGTGGATCAAAGATGGCAAGCTCAAAACGAAAGAGGATGTTTACGAAGGTATTGATAATTTTTACGAGGTATTTTTAAAGCTGTTTAGTGGAGATAAACTAGGCAAGCTGATTTTGAAAATTATTAAATAAAGTTATTTATTCAAACAAATATTATTTGTTTTGTAATCAACTGTTTTAACAGAGGTTTCTCTACTACCCTTATCATCAATCCATTCTCTCTTCCAATCTTTCTTTAAACCACCAAAATTAACATACTTCTTATAAGACTTTTTATTCAGTTTAATCTTATCAACTATAATAAAAATATTTAAAGTAAGTTATAAATCAAAGTCTCTTTTACTTCCAATCAACTCTGCTTTACTTATATATTTTTGAAGTATTACCTTTTTCTGTTTGTCAGTCTTACCCACAAACTATTTTATATCTATCAAACATTTGAGAGGCAATGCGATGAACGATTCTAATAAGATAATCCCCGCCACCTCCTAAAACATCTAAACGAATTTTACTCATCTTTTAATTTAATTTTTTCATTTTTAAAAGTCAGTATAAAAAAGAGAAGAACAAAAAGAGCAAAACCAGAAGGGATAATCCAAATTTGAGTCCAGTTATGTCCAGAGCTAATTATAAACTGATCCGTAATGTATCCAGCTAATCTAAAACCTACCAACATCCCTAATCCATAAGTAGCTAAAGTTATAAGTCCTTGAGCAGAGCTTTTAAACTTATCACCAGCCTTGTAATCAGTATAAATTTGTCCAGAAACAAAGAAGAAATCATAACAAATCCCATGTAAAATCACACCAAAAATTAACATCCAAGCATTTTCACCAATATCTCCATATGCAAAAAGTACATATCTGACAACCCATGCTAACATCCCTACAATTAAACTTATTTTAATGCCGTAGCGTTTTAAAAATATTGGAAGTAGTAAGATGAATAAAGCTTCGGATATTTGACCTAATGTCATTACAGCAGCAGCTTTTTGCATTCCAAGTTCATTTAAGAATTGATTTGCATGCTGATAGTAAAATGCCAATGGAACACATATAAGAATGGATGACATAAAAAATATTAAATATTTAGTGTCTTTTAAGAGAGACAATGCGTCAAGACCTAACACCTTACTAATACTATAATCTCCTTTTTCTACTTTTGGAGGGGTGTCTGGAAGAGTAAAGCTAAAGACTCCAAGGATTGCCGATGCACAGGCAGTAAGATAAAATGTATATGATAATAATTTTTGAGACTCCCATCCCAAGTAACCAATTGTTAAGCCAGCAACTATCCAACCCACAGTTCCAAAGACTCTAATAGGAGGAAATTCTTTAGAGGGATCCTTCATTTGACGAAAAGCCACAGAGTTTACTAATGCCAAAGTCGGCATGTAGAGAATCATGTAAATCAAAACAAAAGGATAAAAGGATATAAAGTCATTAGATGTACCTGCTAAACATAAAACAACTGCGCCTAGTATGTGAAGGAAACCAAGGATTTTCTGTGCTGAAAAATAACGATCGGCTATCAAGCCAATTACAAAAGGTGCTATTATTGCACCTATTGATTGAGTTTCATAAGCTTGTGCAAGTTGCGATCCACTTGCTTTAAATGACTGAGATAAAAATGTTCCCATAGTAACAAACCATCCTCCCCAAATAAAAAATTCGAGAAACATCATAAATGATAATTGTATTTTAATCTTTATCATAGTAATTAATATAATATTTATCCATTTGTTTTGAGTGCTTTAAATCAGTCTCTATTGTAATCGTTTCCGTATTATTTAAATAAATCTGCTTAGTCTTATTTTTAGGTAAATGAATTCCTTCCAAAGAGACATTCCTTACATCATCGAAAACAAAAGCAGGCCTAAAGTCAACATCTTCAAGTTTAAAAATAATATTTTTAAATGTCAAGCCATTGGCATGGCGAACATACATCCCCCAAGCAGGCAGCTCACCAAACATTGAAAATTCAGGATAGCTATCCTTTTTTTCTGGCACTTGTTGTAATCGGCTCAAAGGAAGATAGGCCATTCCTTTTGAGGCACGGCCTGGATAGGTAATTGTAATGTTTTCTAGAGTAACATTTTCGATTTCGTGGCCTAGGATTCCAACGATACTTGAAGGGAAAGGATTGTGGAAAAAATTGACTTCAGGTCCTCTTAAATCATAGTCAATGTCCGGTCGCGAAAAAGGAACTTGAACAGTTATGTTTTTTAGGGTTATGTTTTTGATGCTCCCTGGTTTTCCTCCACTTCTGTGTCCCAAACGAATGAATATTGGATTGCCCGTATTGACAGCATTAATATCAGAAATCAAGATGTTTTCAATTACACCACCATCGACAGATTCAATTGCAATAGCAGATCTAAAAGTATCATAGACTTCAATATTTTTAACGATAACATTCGTAAAACCGCCATAACTAGCCGTGCCAAACTTTATTGCACTTGCACTGGAACGGATTTTACAATTGGCAATTAAAACCTGATCGTTAATGTGATCTGGCGAATGCGATTTCAAACAAATTCCATCATCAGCAGAATTGACAAAACTGTTGGTTATTCTAACATTGGTACAGTCCACAATATCCATGCCGTCATTGTTCTAATAGTCAGTACTGTTTACCATTATGTTGTCGATCTCAAGGTTTTTACACTGCTCATAGGTTTGAATCCAAGATGAACCATGTTGTAAGGTAACTCCAGATACCTTAACATCTTTACAACGCGTAAAATTGATTATTTCAATCCGATGAAATTCATGTGGCCGCATTCTTTTGTAGTTATAATTGGGGTCAATGAACTCTTTGGTGTGATGTAAACTGTCAAGGGCTAATGCCAGTTCACGACCTTGTCCATCAATGGTTCCTTTTCCCGTTATTGAAAACGAAGAAATATTATCTGCAATCAGCAAGGCT
>Ga0308007_10001252_pt1 | contig 11327 bp, 8 predicted proteins | sample Neamet71_FD_203152 | JGI IMG/M metagenome (GOLD analysis project Ga0308007, IMG submission 203152) | Marine microbial communities from water near the shore, Antarctic Ocean - #71 | ecosystem: Environmental > Aquatic > Marine > Unclassified | place: Southern Ocean | collected 2014-06-07
TAATACTCGATAAATTAAAATCTTGGAAAATTCCAAAATTTGGTACTGGTAAACCACTCGGTATTTCTTCAATTGGACGATAATTAAGTCCAAAACCAATGGCAATACTAGACATGACTACTAGTGCAACCAATGTGCTAGGTATTTTTTTTGTAACGTACTTAAAACCATAAATGATGGCGATTGTACCTAGGGCCAAAAGTAATTCTAGCCAGTTGATATTATTCAATGCTCTTGGAAGTATTTTGAGCGTTCCCAAAACTCCTGAGGCATTATTACTTGCTAATGTTTGAGATTCTTTCAGGATTTGTTCATTTGTAATATTTTTTGCTCGATTTATGGTTTGATTAAAGTCTTCTAAAACCAAAATACCTTCTCCAGCTTCTTCTTTTAGAATATTATCTAAAATAACCTCCTCTGCATAAGGTTTAAAATTTTCCACAAATGCGACATCTTCTTTTGGGTAATATCCAACGACTGGCAATATTTGAGTAACCAAAATGATTACTCCAATCGCTGTCATAAAACCTGATACAACAGGGTAGGGGATGTATTTAATATACTTTCCCAAACCAATTAATCCCAGTCCAACTTGCATTAAACCGGCCAAAAGAAATACAGTTAAGATAGCGGGTAATGCTGCAGAAACATCTCCTTCGAAACTTGCAACAATACCGGCAATGACAACCATACTTACTGCGGTCATTGGAGCTGTTGGTCCAGAAATTTGAGTGCTAGTTCCGCCGAATAATGCAGCAAAAAAACTAACGAATATAGCGCCATAAAGTCCAGCGCTTGGACCTAAACCAGAACTCACACCAAATGCTAATGCCAACGGTAATGCAACAATACCGGCAGTAATCCCACCGAATAAGTCTCCTTTTAGATGTTTGAAATTGAAAATAGCGTTTGTTTTTTTCATCGAGTATTAATTATCAAATTTTAGATATGATTCATTATTAAGTTAATAACAAATGTAACAATACTTTCTAAAATAATAGTATTACTATTATAAAAAATTGTCAGACTTCATTATATTTGATATCAAATTAAAATTCAATTAACCTCAATCTAAATACTCATTTTTAATGAGCATTGAAATAAAAATATCATTAAATAACGGTTTGTATTTAAAAGAACCTCAAGATTCTAAGCTTGGTAGAAACATAATCAAGCATAGCATTTTGATGATTGATAAATTTGGTTTTGAATCGTTTACTTTTAAAAAATTAGCAGAAGAAATAAAATCTACTGAAGCATCGATTTACCGCTATTTTGAAAACAAACATTTACTGCTTCTTTTTTTGGTAAACTGGTATTGGGAATGGGTGAGCTACTTGATTGGGATTAATACGATCAATGTTGAAGATCCTAAAAAAAAGCTTAAAATAATTATCCATTCTTTTGTTTACGCCTCTAAAGAAAACCCAGGGATTGATTATGTGAATGAAAGTAAATTACATGGAATTGTGATTTCCGAGGGAAACAAAGCTTATCATACAAAAGAAGTTGACAATGAAAATTCTAAAGGTTTTTTTAAAAGTTACAAGGACTTAGCAGAGTCTGTGTCTATTGTTATAAGTGAAATTAACCCAACATTTAAATATCCTTTTTCACTGGCAACCAACTTATTTGAAATGTCAAATAATCATATATTTTTTGCGAAACATTTGCCGAGGCTTACAGATATTTCAATAAGAAAAAATGAAGTTGAAAGTATGTTGAATTTTTTTGCAAACAAACTATTGTCTTAATTTTTAATGGCAGGAGTAAATAAAGTTCATATAATTGATTTTTAGTTGAGCGTATTATGTTTGATCCATAAGTTTTTTAATTTGGAGTATTTGAAGAACTTATAGTATGATTACATTATCGTCATAACAAAACCATAATAGCCATTTCACTTTCATCAATCAAACATCTTGTTCCAAATAGTATCTTCAATTTTTCATGACAGAAGTAGAGTTATAAATAAAAAAGTTAATACAAAAAGAAACCCTTGAATAAAAAAGGGCTTGATATTTATTCCATGAAAAAAAGCATAATCCTACGATTTCTATTGGATGTCAAGCGCATGGTAAACATTTTGCACATCGTCGTCTTCTTCGATTTTCTCAATTAATTTGATTACATCCTCTTGTTGATTTGTTGGGAGTTGTTTTATAATCTGTGGAATTCGTTCAAACCCTGAGCAGAGAATATCAAGAGATCTGTTTTCTAATCCTTTTTGTATGTCACCAAAGTTTTCAAAGGGTGCATAGAGTAAAATCCCATCCTCATCTTCAAAAACTTCTTCTACACCAAAGTCTATAAACTCTAATTCAATTTGTTCAACATCGATACCTTCGGCAGGGATTCTAAAGTTACAAGTGCGGTCAAACATAAACTCAACAGAGCCTGAGGTTCCCAAATTGCCATTGTTTTTATTAAAATAGCTTCTCACGTTGGCTACTGTTCGGTTGTTGTTGTCCGTGGCCGTTTCGATCAAGATGGCAATTCCGTGCGGGGCATACCCTTCAAAAAGTACTTGCTTATAGTTTTCAGTATTCTTATCCGAAGCTTTCTTGACAGCTCGCTCTACATTGTCTTTTGGCATGTTGGCAGACTTAGCATTCTGAATCACAGCTCTTAATCGCGCATTGTTTTCCGGATCGGGACCACCGTCCTTAACTGCCATAACAATGTCTTTTCCAATTCGGGTAAAAGTTTTGGCCATTGCTGACCAACGTTTCATTTTTCGTGTTTTTCTAAATTCAAAGGCTCTTCCCATGATCTGTTTTTTTAATGTTTACAAATATATAAACCTTAGGAACTACATAAAACTCTTTCTTGACATTGTCAGATCTTCTAAAACTTCGGTATAGGAAAAATTCAGGTTGAGAGGGAGCTTGTTTTCTTTGGTCAAGACCGCCAAATATTGCATTTGGTTTGTGGTGTATACCTGCTTAAAAACAGGTTTTTTTAGATACCGTCGCGCCGTTAAATTTTTAATAAATTCATAATGGTTAATCAAATCGATACTTCCTAAGTGAAAAATCCCTGTCAGTTTTTGGTTGATAATGAAATGAATTTGTTGAGAGAGTTTCACATCGTTGTTCACATTGATGATGGTATTAGGAAAAACCTCTATGGCTTGATCCTTCCGAACAGATAGATCTAACTCATCCATTCTAGGACATTGGTTGCCAAAAACCATAGGCAACCTTGCCAATACATATTTAGAAGCCGGCAGACGCATCAAATCGTTCTCTATTCCGATTTTAAAACGGCCATAAATACTCTCCGAAAGAGTTTTGTCATATTCATAAGAGGGGAAATGTTCAAAAGCGTCAAAGACATTGGCAGATGATAAAAAAACCAAACGACAGTCTGATCTTTTTATCAAACCGATCAACATTTTGTGGGTTTCTATTAAACCCTCAAATGGTCCACGCAAAGCGGAGATAATAAGTTTTGGTTTTACTTCCTTGATGATGGTTTCGAGCCCCCCTCTATTAACATCAAAATGAAAGAAATGACGATTGTCATTATAATCTCTTGTATTGAAGTAGGTTCCAAAGGTATCATAATAAGAATTTAATTCTTTATATAGTGCTCTTCCAATGAATCCACTTGCCCCTAAAATTAAAATTCTTTTCAAAATTGTGATTATTTAGATTTATAAAAAGGCATTTTCACTACTTTGGCTGAAATAAATTTATCTCGTATTTGAATCAATATCGTTTCACCAAGTTGGGAGTGTGTAGATTTAACATAGCCAATTCCGATTCCGTTATTAAGCGAAGGGGACTGTGTTCCCGAAGTAACCTGACCGATGGCCTTTTGATTTTTATCAAAAATAAAATAGCCAGTTCTTGGAATTCCTCGGATTTCAACTTCAAAACCCACTAAAATTTCGGGAGTCCCTTCCTCAATTGCTTTTTGATGAAGCTTAGCATTTAAAAAATCAGTTTCTGTTTTGGTGACCCATCCCAGTCCTGCACTAATAGGAGAGCGGGTATCATTAATTTCATTACCATAAAGACAATAGCCCATTTCCAACCTTAAGGTATCTCTTGTGGCCAATCCGATGGGCTTAATGTCAAAAGACTGTCCAGCTTTCATCACAGCCCCCCATATTTTTATGGCTTGAGATGGTTTAAAATAAATCTCTATTCCGCCAGCTCCTGTATAACCTGTTGTAGCGATTAAAACATTTTCACAGTCTGCAAAATCACCTGTGACGTGTGCATAATTTGGAAGACTTTCTAGGTCAAAAGGTGTAAGGGATTGCATGGCAGCGATGGCTTTTGGTCCCTGAATTGCAAGTTGTCCCATTTGATCTGAAACATTTCTAATATCCGCATCAAAATTCTCATTTCTTGCCAAAACCCATTGCCAATCTTTGTCAATATTGGAGGCATTTACCACGAGAAGATATTTTTCTGATTCCAATTGATAAACAATCAAGTCGTCAACAATTCCACCCTTGTCGTTTGGAAAATAGTTGTATTGCGCTTTTCCAGGAGTCAGTTTGTTGAGATCATTGCTACAGATGAATTGCAAAAACGTTAATGCATTTTCTCCTTCGACAATAAATTCTCCCATGTGGGAGACGTCGAAAACTCCGACACCATTTCTTACTGTCAAATGTTCTTGTTTTACACCAGTATATTGGATGGGCATTTGATAACCGCCAAATTCAGCCATCTTGGCACCAAGTTGGTTGTGTATATCAAAAAATGGTGTTTTTTTCATCCTGTAATTTTAAACAAAAGTATTACATTTAAAAATTAAGTCTTACAATTCTTTATTCGAAATAAAGGAACTTGTTAAAAATAAAATGAATAAATATTTTTTTATACTTCTTTTGAGCTTTCCCTTAATCATTATGGGACAAGTAACTGAATTGTCACGAGACTTTTTTAAATCTAAAAGAGACGAATTTAGAAAGAAACTGCCAGAAGCGAGTGTGGCTGTTCTTTTTAGCGCTCCGATCAGAAACCGAGCCAATGATGTCAATTATGTTTATCATCAAGATCCTAGTTTTTATTATTTATCAGGTTGGAAAGAACCGAACGCTGTGCTGTTGATTTATAAAGAAGCACAAAAAGATGATCAAGGGATCTTTTATAACAAAATATTTATCCGCTCCTCAGATCCTGTTGACGAAATGTGGAACGGAAAATACACAACGCCCCAAGAAGCCTTGTCAATGGGTTTTGATCGGGTCGATACCCGAGTTAATTTTTCAAGTAAAACACCTGTTTTTTCTGATTTTGATAAAGTTTTACTTTTTGAATTTAAAAATGACGAGCGAGACAATCCCGCTGACCCTTATGATCTTTATGATTTAAAAAAATCCTTTAAAGAAAAGATCAATTTCCCTGAAATTTATGATAGGAAGAAATATGTATTATATCAGAAAATTAAAAATATTGAGGAATCCTCTGCTGATTCATTGAGAAGTGAACTTCAAGGTCTCGTCACACGGGATCCTTCATTGTTAGAGGATCAAATTTTAAAAGATTTTCTCGACTCTTCTCATTTGGATGTCCTCAATGAGATAAGACAGAAAACCGCATTTGCCATCAAGGACTATAACTTTGATTTAGAAAAATTGCCTCAAATTATGAAAGGTTTAAGAGAAATTAAGACCGAGGAGGAAATTGAATTGATACGGAAGGCTGCTTTTTTTTCAGCCGTAGGTCAGGTGGAAGTAATGAAGGCAATCCACCCCGAAATGAGTGAACGGGAAATTCAGGGGATTCATGAGTTTGTATATCGAAAATATGGAGCTGCCGACCAAGGTTATCCCTCCATCGTTGGTGCAGGAGGAAATGCTTGTGTATTACATTATATTGAAAACAATAAGTTTGAACTTAACAATGAATTGGTTTTAATGGACTTGGGCGCAGAGTTGAGCGGATATACAGCCGATGTTACCCGTACCATTCCATCCTCAGGAACCTATACACCCGACCAACGTTTGTTGTATGAAATTGTCTATGCATCACAAGAAAAAGGGATTCAGGCAGCTGTAATTGGAAATTCATTTGTTGACATCTATAAGGCGAGTTTCGATGCGATTGCATTGGGCTTGATTGAATTAGGAATTATAAATTCCACAACTGAAGTCAAAAAATACTTTCCCCACGGTGTGAGCCATCACATAGGTTTAGATGTTCACGATCCTGGAAATTATGGTCTTTTGGCGGCTGACATGATTATTACTGTTGAACCTGGTATTTACATTCCTAAGGGCAGTCCTTGCGATCCAAGATGGTGGAATATTGGTATAAGAATAGAAGATGATATTTTGATAACGAAAAAAGGACCTAAAAACCTTTCCGATTTTGCCCCTAGAAAGTGGGATGAAATTGAAAAAATAATTCAGCAAAAAAGTCATTTAGATGATTTTAATCTCCCTTCAGCGGAGAGTTTATCTAAGTAAATATTCCTTTAAGTCCGTAAAATCTTTGATCGGAATACTCACTTTGTCTCTAGTAAGAGTTTCTTTTAATCTTTCTGGGATTTCAATATCAATTTCAAGCGCGTTTCTGACAGTATCCAGGAATTTAACAGGGTGAGCAGTCTCTAGAAAAACACCGTAGATGTCACCTTCGTTGTTTTCCAGATACTTCTTGAGTCCTAAATAACCAATTGCTCCATGTGGATCGGCTACATATCCATTAATTTCATAAATCTCTTTAAGCGCTTTTTTTGTTTCAGAATCTGTATAGCTGTAACCCGAAAGTTTTTTCTTTAATTTAAAAATATCATTATTAAATATTTTTTGAATTCGTATAAAATTACTTGGATCAGAGACATCCATGGCATTCGATAGAGTAGGAATAGTTGGTTTTGGTTCATAAGCACCTGTTTCTAGGTAATTAGGGATAGTATCATTGACGTTAGTACTCGCAATGAAATGCTTGATGGGAAGCCCCATTTTCTGAGCCATCATACCGGCACAGATATTTCCAAAATTCCCACTAGGAATAGAAAACACAAGATCTTTGTTTAAGTGTTTCAATTTTCTATAGGCAATGAAAAAATAAAACATTTGAGGCAACCACCGCGCTACATTAATTGAATTCGCGGAAGTGAGTTGGATTTTTTCATTAATACTAGCATCAAGAAAAGCAGCTTTAACCATGTCCTGACAATCATCAAAAACACCATCAACTTCTAGTGCAGTGATATTTTTCCCTAAAGTAGTTAGTTGTTTTTCTTGAATGTCACTTACTTTTCCTTTGGGATAAAGTATTACGACATTAATTCCTTCAACATCATAAAAACCATTGGCAACAGCACCTCCAGTATCTCCAGAAGTGGCGACCAATACCGTTATTTTCTCATTCGTATTTTCGGTAAAATGACCTAAGCATCTCGCCATGAACCTTGCACCGACATCTTTAAAAGCCAGTGTGGGCCCTTGGAAAAGCTCAAGCGAAGCAATGTTTTCTGTGATCTTAATTACAGGAAAGTCAAAATCTAAAGTTTCCTCAATAATTTCCAGAAGCTTTTCTTTTTTGATCTGATTTCCAACATATGGCTTGATGACTTTGTAGGCCATTTCAGTAATGCTCATATCTTCAATTTCCTCAAAAAAAGTGTTTGGAAGTTTTGTGATCGTTTCAGGAAAATAGAGCCCTCGATCGGGAGCTAAACCTCTTTTAACAGCGTCTTGAAAAAGAGTAGGTTTAGAATTATGATTTAAACTATAGTATTTCATTCTTCAGATAGAATTTTAATTCCTTCTTCATTAATCTTAGAAACGTATATTTCAAAATCTATGCCTAACTTTTGCATGACTTCTCTCATCGCTTGTCCCACATTTTCTGCATTTTCAAATCCTTTAGTTAATGCGTATACTGATGGACCTGATCCCGAAATACCACACCCCAATGCACCTGCGTTTATAGAGACTTCCTTAAGTTTTGCAAACTCAGGGATCAACATTGCACGATAAGGTTCTATAATTTCATCTACCAAACTCCTGGAGATTAAATCGTAATCATCACTGTAGAGCGCACTTACCAAAGCCCCAAGATTTCCCCATTGTTGAATGGCGCTTTTTAAAGTGACTGTTTTTTTTAATATTGCTCGCGCATGACTTGTTTTTAATTCAATTTTAGGATGAATAATAACAGCAATTAATTCCTTGGGTGTCGGCAATTTTATAACATCCACAGGAGCGATGCTTCTAACCAAGGTGAATCCACCTAACAAGACAGGAGACACATTGTCAGCATGCGCAGAACCACTTGCAAGTTTTTCTCCTTGCATGGCAAAATTTATTAATTCATGCTTGGTGTAGGGAGAACCCAATAAGTGATTGATCCCAAAGACTGCTCCAGCCGAACTTGCGGCACTACTACCAATTCCACTTCCTGCTTTAATACGTTTGTTAATTTCAATTTCAAAACCATATTCGGAGGGATGCGCTTTTAACAAAGCCATAGCTGCAACTCCAGCAACATTTTGATGAACGTCAAGTGGTAAATCTTGTCCAGTGATTTTGGTAATCCTAATTCCTTTTTCAGCAGATTTACGAATGCTCATGTCATCTCCAACAGGATCTAAACAAAACCCAAGAACGTCAAATCCGCAGGAGACATTTGCAACACTAGCAGGTGTAAAGAGTTTAACACTTTTCATAACTATTGTTTTCCAATTCTAATGATATCCGCAAAGATTCCTGAGGCCGTAACATCTGCTCCGGCACCTGCTCCCTTGACGATTAAAGGCTGGTCTTTATAACGATTTGTAAAGAATAAAATAATATTATCACTTCCTTCTAAGTTATAAAAATCGTGTCCATCTTTTACTTGCTGAACACCGACTTTGGCTTTACCACCCTCAAGTTGGGCGACATATTTTAACTTCGCATTGTTTTTATCAGCATCTTCAACTAGCTTGTCAAAGTGACCGCTATATTTTTTTAGTGATTCAAAAAACTCCTCATTGTTCTTTGTGTCCAAACACTCCTGTGGTAAAAAAGATTCATTTTGAATCTCGTCGAGTTCTATGGATAATCCGCTTTCTCGAGCCAATATTAAAATTTTTCTTGCAACATCAATACCACTTAGATCAATTTTAGGATCAGGTTCTGTATAACCTTCTTTTTGAGCTTCTAAAACCACGTCATGAAAAGAACTTCCCTTCTTAAAATTATTAAATACAAAGTTTAAACTTCCTGAAAGTACCGCCTGAATCTTAATGATTTGGTCTCCAGAGGCAATCAGATTGTTAAGGGTATCAATGATTGGTAATCCAGCACCAACATTCGTTTCGAACAGGAAAGGACTTCCATATTTTCTAGAAATCTTCTTGAGATTCTTGTAGTTACTGAGTTCGTCGGCTGCTGCAATTTTATTACAAGTAACAATTCCAATACTATTATTAAGGTAACGGGCATATTCCTTTGCAATGACCTCATTGGCTGTGTTGTCTATGAAAATACTGTTCCTTAAGTTTAGTTTTTTAGCATGTTCAAAAAAGGCATCTCTATCGGCTTTAATATCACTTTTATCTAACTGAGACTCCCAATCCTTTAAAGAAATTGACTCGTCATTAAGTAACATTTTTCTTGAATTCGAAATTGCAATCACTCTGATTTTAAGCCTTAAATTCTCAATCAAATAATCAGTTTGCTTGTCAATTTGTTCCAAAAGTTTACTTCCCACATTTCCAACACCTGTGACAAAAAGGTTGAGTTCTTTTACTTGAGCTTCAAAGAAACTTTCGTGTAAAGTGTTGATCGCTTTTGCTACATTTTTCTTATTAATGATAATAGAAATATTTCTTTCAGAAGCCCCTTGAGCAATGGCTCTAATGTTAATATTGTTGGTTCCCAAGCTGCTAAACAATTTACCACTAATCCCTTGATGATCTTTCATTTTCTCCCCTACTACGGCAATGTTTACCATGTCCATTTCAATTTTGACAGGAGCAACTTTGTTTAAAGAGATTTCAAACTCAAACTTTTGATCTATTGCTTCTTTTGCGCTTAGGGCATCTTCTGATCTTACACCAAGGCATACGGAATGCTCAGAAGAAGCTTGGGTAATCATAATGATATTTATGTTTTCATCAGAGAGTGCTTCGAAGAGTCGCTTGGAAAACCCAGTGATGCCAATCATTCCACTACCTTCTAGATTAAGAAGTGCAACATTGTCAATATGACTGATTCCTTTTACGATTTCACCATTTTCAGAACTTGCATTTCCGTCTATCAACGTTCCCTCGTCTTGAGGGGCGAAGGTATTTTTGATAACTATCGGTATGCTTTTTTCAACTAAAGGTTGGAGCGTAGGAGGGTAGATGACCTTAGCTCCAAAATGGGAAAGTTCCATGGCCTCATAATATCTTAATTTTTTAATGGGTTTTGCTTGTGCAACAATCTTCGGATGCGCGGTATACATTCCGCTTACATCAGTCCAAATCTCTAATACTTTTACTTCCAATGCATTGGCTATAATCGCAGCAGAGTAATCAGATCCTCCTCTTCCCAAAGTGGTTGTTTCTCCCGAAGCATTGCTTGAAATAAAACCAGGAACCAAAACAACTTTAGATTGATTTTCTTTAAAATATGCTGTTATTTTTTTTGTGGTTGCCGCTTCACTGACAATGTCTCTGTTGTTGCTCGATTCTGTTTGAATGAGTTCCCTTGCATCTTTAAGAACAGATTCAACCCCATTGTATTTGAATATTTCCTGAATGATAGCACTGGACAATATTTCACCATAAGATGTAATGGTGGCATTATTTTTTACGGTCACCTCTTCTAAAAGAAAGATTGCATCCAAACGCGACTCGAGTTCATTAAGATGATTTTTTAAAAAACTAATGATCCCGCTTTGATTCTGAATCGGAATGCATGCTTTGATGGGTTCTAGGTGACGCTTTTCAATTTCATCTAGGTTGTCTTTGAAGTTTTCTTTTCTTTCCAAAGCAAGTTTTAACATACCAAGAAGAAGGTCGGTAACCCCACCTAAGGCTGAAACGACAACTACGATAGGTTCACTCTGGCTCTTGAGAATTTCTATGACTTTTGAAAGACTTTTTGAATTGGCTACTGAGGTTCCCCCAAATTTTAAAACTTTCATGATTTATTTCTTATATTACAAGCCATAAATATAGCATTGTTGATTGATTTTAAAGTGGCTGAAATTGTTTGATTGTAAATAAAAGATTCGAAGACAAATGGTTATATGTTATGATTTTCCCCCAAAGGGGTTATCATAGGTGTAGTAGCCATTAAAAAATAAGCCACAAACTTGGATCCAATTGTGGTGCAGTTGTTTTGAATAGTATGTTTTTTGTTTAATAACATTCATACA
>Ga0308007_10001260_pt1:2500-11270 | contig 11270 bp, 9 predicted proteins | sample Neamet71_FD_203152 | JGI IMG/M metagenome (GOLD analysis project Ga0308007, IMG submission 203152) | Marine microbial communities from water near the shore, Antarctic Ocean - #71 | ecosystem: Environmental > Aquatic > Marine > Unclassified | place: Southern Ocean | collected 2014-06-07
TCAGCCAAAACTGATAAAAAGCATACTGGCTCGTTTTACTCGCATCCAGCCATATTGTGCCTGATTCTGTTTTACCAAATTTAGTTCCGTCTGCTTTTGTCACTAATGGCATAGTCAAGCCAAAGACCTGATTACCATTTTGCCGACGAGTTAAATCTGTTCCGCTAGTGATATTGCCCCACTGATCACTTCCACCTATCTGCAATGTGCAATCATACAAACGATTCAGCTCAGCAAAATCGTAGGATTGTAAAATCATATAAGTAAATTCAGTAAATGAAATTCCTTCACCTTCACGATTAATTCGTTGCTTCACTGATTCCTTTTGAATCATAGAATTAATGGAAAAATGTTTACCGACATCACGCAAAAAATCGATGATATTAAGATTTTTAGTCCAGTCGTAATTATTAACCACTTCCGCACTATTATCCTCTTCATTAAATGCGATAAATTGGCTAACTTGAGTTCTTAGCTTATCAACCCATTCAGACACCACCTCAGGCCCATTCAATTTACGCTCTGAAGCCTTAAAACTAGGGTCGCCAATAAGCCCTGTTGCGCCACCCACCAAAGCCAAAGGCTTATGTCCTGCCAGCTGAAAACGTTTAAGCATTAACAACGGCACCAAACTACCTATATGGAGGCTATCTGCGGTAGGGTCAAAACCACAATAAACCGTACGACTACCTTCATTTAAGTGTTTAGCAAGTTCATTTTCGGCTGTTGTTTGAGCGATCAACTCTCGAGCTTGCAAATCTTTTAGTAGGTCATTACTACTTATTGACATGGTTTATTTTTTTCCTGGTTTTTGTTGTGTTAACATTAGAGCGGCTAAATGCATTGAATTACTAAGTATATTGAATTATAAATAGTTTCGTTAATTAAATTATAAATCCTTTATCAATTACATGATAAGACTTTATTTCAAATTTTAGGTACGATTTTGTCAAAGACTAATTTATCAAACCATCTGTTTCTTCTTGCAGCAACAACGTCAGTCGTTGCTCTGTTAGTTGGTTTTGCCCCACCCGAAATAGATAGAAGTAGAGTTGACTTACAAGTTCCTCTTCAAATCGCATCGAAAGATAATATTCACCCTGTAACCATTAAAAACCAGTTACCTACGCAAACTGTCATGCCTTATCGTCTTGAAGATGATGCAGATTACACAGTAGAAAATAATCAAAATAATGCAGACGACAATAGTGCATTCAATGTGACCACTATAAGAAATTTGTCATTAAAGAAATCATCTATTGAGTTTGGTAAAACCATGTTGTTGAATGATCAACAACCCGACTATGAAATTCACTCAAAGACAATTTCAGCCGGTGATTCTATTTATAAAATCTTTTCTGCTCATGGCGTATCAAACAGTGATATATATGAAATATCCTTATCTGATACTCGACCACGAGAACTGACTCTTATGCAACCGGGTCAAACACTAACCTATGAATTAAGAAAAGATGCTGACTCAGTATTAGTCAATAAACTTATTTTACAAAAATCATTATTGGAGCAAGTTGTTTTCACCGCAGTAGAAGGAGACTTCACTAAAGAGACCATCGTACGCACTCCAGAAACGATCCAAGTGTACAAAGAAGTTATTATAAAACACTCTTTATCTTTTGATGGTTTAAAAGCCGGTATCAATCAGTCAATTCTAAGCCAACTTGCTAACATTTTCGGCTGGGATATTGATTTTGCTTTAGATCTTCGTGAAGGCGATACATTTAGCCTTTTATATGAAGAACGACAGCTAGATGGTGAGCACATAGGTTTTGGTAATATACTCGCAGCTCAATTCGTCAACAATGGCAAAACCTTTCAAGCCATTCGTTATGAAACCTCTGTTGGCGCGCATTACTATACACCAGACGGCTTATCAATGCGTAAAGCTTTTATCCGCAACCCTGTTGACTTTAGCCGTATTTCCTCAAGCTTTAACCCAAATCGTTTGCATCCTGTATTCAAAACTAGTCGCCCACATCGTGGGGTTGATTATGCCGCAAATACAGGCACACCGATTAAATCTTCGGGAGATGGCAAGGTGATTTTCAAAGGGACTCAAAATGGCTATGGTAACGTTATCATTGTTAATCATGGTCGTGGATATACAACTCTATATGCACACATGAATGGCTTTGTTCGCAGCATTAAACGCGGAAGCAAAGTAAAACAAGGACAAGTCATAGGCTTTGTAGGGAAAAGTGGCTACGCTACTGGCCCGCATTTACACTATGAGTTCCGCATTAATGGAACGCATCAAAATCCAGTCACAGTGAAGCTACCTAACGACCTTCCAATGTCTAAGCAAGATTTGCAAAGATATTTACCTTATTCTCAGAAAATGACCGCTTCGCTTCATAGTTATCACTCGCCTGAATATACGCAAAAGCTTGCTAAGCTTACTAAGAAAATATCCTCTTCTAATTAATAAATAAAAAAGCAGCCTAGGCTGCTTTTTTATTTGCTTACGAGTACCTTACTAAATAGAACTATTAATAAATTCCATCAGTTGGCTTTTTGAAACAGCGCCTACTTTCGTTGCTACTACGTCACCAGCCTTTACAACTAGTAAAGTAGGAATACCACGTACATTATACTTCGGTGCTGTTTCTGGATTTTCATCAACATTAATTTTGACTACTTTAATTTTGCCAGCCATATCGGCCGCCACATCTTCAAGTACTGGAGCAATCATTTTACAAGGACCGCACCAAGGGGCCCAAAAATCAACAATAACAGGAAGCTCTGATTGCAGAACCTCTTCTTGAAACTGAGCGTCTGTAATTTGCATTGTATTATCACTCATAAGAGTTTTTCCTTAATAATATTAACTTTAATTACGTAAAGTCTAACATTATTTAATACGTGTAAAAATGAGTTATTACTAATGACATAATAGTAAAAAGCTATTTATGTGTGTCTACTTTAAGAGGTTGGCGATTGTGTTCGGCAACTCTTCAAGCGCGTGAATTTCGGCGTTGGGTATTCCTTCCCATTCTTTTGACCAACGCCTAGCGCCATGACGGTTGAACCAAATACTGCGTCCACCCACATTATTCACGCCATATACATCATCATTGTGGTGATCACCAATATGAATGATGTTAGTCACGTCTACATTAGCTTGTATAGCGGCCTTATGAAATATACCTGCAGCTGGCTTTGATATTCCTTGTTGATCGGCACGAAGTACAAATTCGAATGAACCTCCAATACCAATATTTTTATGATAGACATCAGCAGTACCATTAGTAATGACAGCTAAGCGATAGTGGTTTGCCAATTCCCATAATATTTTGGCCGCATTTGGGTATAAATCTACCTTTTGACGCCATTCATCAAAAAAAGAAAATGCAGCTTGAGACATTGTTTCAGCTTCTTCTTTTGGCAAGCCAAACTGCTCTAGAGCTATTCGATAACTGTCTGTTCTTAACTTAGGTAAGCTCGTTTTCAGTGGATCACTTTCTTGTAATAACTCACGTCTTAAAGCCGCTAAAGTTTGAGTATCAAACTCCTTATTAAAGCCGGGAAATCGATCATCAAACCAATGGTAAATAGCCTGCTCAGCTCTTACAAGAACAGGATCGACGTCCCACAAGGTATTGTCTAAATCAAAAGTAATCAGAACGCTCATAGCATCAACCTTATTAAAATTAAACTTAACAACTCAGAAAAGTAATCTAACGATAAGCATTTTTTATCACGACAGAAATGGTGTTCGTCATCGCTTGCTAAAGCAAATACACCTAGATAATGCTCACGCCCTTGATGTCGATAGACAAGAGGGAATACAGCAAACGCTTTTGCAGCACTCATTTTACCGGGAAAAAGATATTGTCTTTCAGAATTGGATAGTTTTTCATGATACCTATCCGCGCTAGCCAATAAGGCTCCAAGAGTAGGCATTGTCTTTAATAAGGAATATACGGGAATATTAGTATCAAGCGGGTTGTCAGAAAACAAAAGGATAGAATAATGCTGAATAGCAAAATCATTGCGCATTACATCATCAAACATCATCGCAAAGTCATCTAGATTTGCACAACTCACCCCTGCTAAAACAATTTTTTTACTCCTCTGGACAACAATGTCATTGTCACGGGCAACTTGAATTAAACATTGAAATTGTTGTTTGTATTCTTGCGTTGATGTTCGTAACAAATGCACTTGTCTCTCAAGAAGTGACACTACTTTGTTTGAATCAAAAGGGTGAGGGACACTTAGGTCTTCTAGCAGATCTAAGTGCTCATGAAAGAAAGTAGTATGATCTTTCAGAAAGTGGATAACTTCTTTTTCGTTCATACAACCTCTTTCAGTTTGTAATACTCTTTAAAGATAAATTTGACCATCGAATACTTTTTTAGCGGGCCCTGTCATTAAGATAGGACTTCCTTCTCCTTGCCATTCAATCTTGAGTTTTCCGCCCAACAAGTTGACATTCACTTCGTTATCTAACCAGCCTTGCTTTATTCCAGCAACAACAGCAGCGCAAGCACCTGTGCCACAAGCTTGAGTTTCACCAACACCTCGTTCGTAAACGCGAAGATTGATTTCTGTACGCTCAAGGATAGACAAAAAACCAACATTCACATTATTAGGAAATAGAGTGTGATTTTCTATTGCCGCACCAATAGTTTTCACATAGTCATCGGTTAAATTATCAACCAAGTGTACTGCATGAGGATTGCCAACTGATACTGGAATTATTTCGTAATTACGGCCATCGATAGGAATTAAATAAGAGTCATTCGTTTCAGTTACTGTAAAAGGTAGATCGGCCGGTAAAAAACTAGGAACACCCATGTCAACGGTGACATCACCATCGTCTAAAATCCGTAATTGAAGATTTCTATTTTGTGTTTCAACATTAATGATACTTTTACTTGTTAAGGCTTTCTCTTTGACAAAACGCGCAAAACAACGAGCACCATTACCACAATGCTCAACTTCCGTACCATCCGTATTGAAAATACGATAACGAAAATCCATATCGGGATTGGAAGGAGGCTCTACTACTAACAACTGATCAAAACCAATACCTAAATGGCGATCGCCGAGTTTAGCTATCATATTTTTATTGAAATAAGCTTTGCGAGTTATTGCATCAACGATAACAAAATCATTGCCTAACCCATGCATTTTTGTAAATTTCAGCAGCACAATAACCCCCTCATTCTGGCAACAACTGCTCACCGGCTAATTGATGATCAATTGTTTCACGAGCACGAATTAAGTAAGCTGTATCATCATCCACCATCACTTCAGCCGCACGATTTCGACTGTTGTAGTTAGATGCCATAGTAAAACCATAAGCCCCTGCCGAGCGAACGGCCAACAAATCTCCAGCGACAATATTTAACGGCCGATCTTTACCTAAAAAGTCTGTTGATTCACAAACAGGGCCGACAATATCATAGCTTTTCATCGAGTCAGGTTTAGAATAAGAATTCAGCTTAACGGGTATAATATCCATCCATGCACTGTATAAAGAAGGGCGAATCAAGTCATTCATTGCACCATCAACAACGGCAAAGTTTTTATGTGCCGTACACTTTAAAAATTCAACTCTCGTCAATAATATACCAGCATTAGCCGCAATCGATCGACCTGGTTCAAACGCTAAAGCAATATTACGGCCTGCTAATTTTTTAAGAATAAGTTCGGAATAATCGGCTGGTGTTGGTGGCTCTTCATCACGATAACGAACCCCTAACCCTCCCCCCAAATCAAGATGCTTAAGATGAATCCCTTCTTCTGCTAATTCATCAATCAATATCATTAAACGATCAAATGCATCCAAGAATGGCGTCAACTCTGTTAACTGCGAACCAATATGACAATCCACACCCATCACATCCAAATGAGGCAGTTCATGCGCTATTTTATAAATTCGCACAGCATCTTGAATATCATTACCAAACTTATTTTCTTTTAGCCCTGTAGAAATATAAGGATGCGTTTTAGCGTCAACATCAGGATTCACTCGCAACGATATAGGTGCTTTTACATTCATTTCGCCAGCAACATCATTGAGCCGATACAACTCGTCCTCTGACTCGATATTGAAACAGTGAATGCCGACTTCTAAAGCTCGCTGCATTTCATGTGATTGCTTGCCTAATCCTGAGAACATGACTTTATTCGGATCACCACCAGCACGTAACACACGCTCTAATTCACCAATAGAAACGATGTCAAACCCAGAGCCTTGTTTTGCTAATACGTTGAGAATAGCAATATTTGAACAGGCTTTTACGGCATAACAAATCAATGTTGGATGAGATACAAACGCATCTGCATACGCTTTATAATGACGTTCGAACGTGGCTCTTGAATACACATAACAAGGTGTGCCAAATTCTTCTGCAATACGATCTAAAGCAACATTTTCAGCCATTAATGTTTGATCGCTGTAGTTAAAAAAATCCAATTAATTCATCCTCAATAATCTGTTTTAATAGGTTGAGTTACCGAGCTGTCAGCATTAGGCAAATATAATGCGCCTTTGTTTCCACACGCACTTAAAAAGACTGCTAGTAAGAGAATAACAACCAACCTACTCATAACATTTCTCACTTGTTAACATTTGGTTACTAGTATACTGATGGCTTCTATAAAGCCCAACCCTGAAAAATAGATATCCTCTCTTTATTAATGATTTTTTTGTAAAAAAGCGCGTTTATAGACCTTCCATTTTTGACATAAAAAAGCCGCATCATCATAATGCGGCCTATTAAACAACGAACAAAAATCAATGTATGAATTACACTCGTGATGCAAGCACTTCATGCGCTCTTTTTATCGCTAAACGTACTTGCGCAGGTGCTGTGCCACCAATATGATTACGAGCATTTACAGAGCCTTCCAACGTTAATACCTCAAACACATCTGGTTTGATCATATCGCCGAAGGAGTGCAGTTCATCCAATGTCATTTCAGACAAGTCTTTTCCTTCTTTCACACCATATCCGACTGCTTTACCAACAATTTCATGTGCATCTCGAAAAGCAATACCTTGGCCTACCAAATAATCTGCTAAATCTGTCGCTGTTGAAAAACCTCGACGTGCGGCTTCATACATATTGCCTTTTTGTGACTCGATTGCAGGCACCATGTCTGCAAATGCACGCAGTGATCCTTTCAAAGTATCAACGGTATCAAACAAAGGTTCTTTATCTTCTTGATTATCTTTGTTGTATGCCAAACATTGGGATTTCATCAACGTGAGCAAACTCATCAAATGACCGTAAACTCGACCTGTTTTTCCTCGAACTAATTCAGGTACGTCAGGGTTTTTCTTCTGCGGCATAATAGAAGAGCCTGTACAAAAACGGTCAGGTAAGACGATGAAATTAAATTGAGCCGAAACCCATAACACCATTTCTTCCGCCCAGCGGGACAAATGCATCATGGTAATCGCGGAGGCAGAGGTAAATTCAATCGCAAAATCTCGATCACTGACCGAATCCAATGAGTTGTACGTTGGACGCTCAAAACCCAGCAACTCTGCCGTCATAGCTCGATCTATTGGATAAGTCGTTCCCGCTAACGCCGCAGCGCCTAACGGTAAAATATTAATGCGCTTACGACAATCTAGGAAACGCTCATAATCTCTCTGAATCATCTCATACCATGCCATCAAATGATGGCCAAAAGTAACCGGTTGCGCCGTTTGCAAATGCGTAAAGCCCGGCATAATCGTATCCGCCTCTTTCTCTGCCAAACTCAAAATACCCTGCTGCAGACGAGTTAATTCTGTTAAGAGGAAATCAACTTCATCACGCAGATAAAGACGAATATCCGTTGCCACCTGATCGTTGCGTGAACGACCTGTGTGCAGTTTTTTACCTGTAACACCAATCTTCTGTGTGAGACGTGCTTCAATATTCATATGCACGTCTTCAAGCTCAATAGACCAATCAAATTCACCGCGATTTATTTCATCTTCAATTTCATTCAATCCGGTAAGGATTTGGTCCAGCTCATCAACACTCAGCACACCTACCTTGGTTAACATTTTCGCATGAGCAATAGAACCTTGAATGTCCTGATGAGCCATTCGTTGATCAAATTCAACAGAAGCTGTAAAGCGCGCAACGAAAGCATCAACTGGCTCTGAAAATCGCCCCCCCCACTGTTGATTAGCGACTTTTTTTGTATCAGTCATTCATTTATTCCCATGCAAATCATTAAAGCATGCAAGATTACCTGATCAGGCAAAACATATAAAGCATCATAAGGATGACGCTTGAAAACATTCTCGCTATTATAGATACACTTTATATAAAGCATGAGCCACACACTTTCTAGAACCCACACTTACATGTTCTAGGCTCTGCTTTTTCAAACTTTGGAGATACAGTGAAAAATAAAATTGTGATTGCGACTCGAGAAAGTCAACTCGCATTATGGCAAGCAAATAACGTCAAAGATCAGCTTGAAACGCTATACCCTGATATGACAGTTGAGTTGTTAGGCATGACAACCAAGGGAGATCAAATATTAGATTCCCCATTATCAAAAATTGGCGGCAAAGGTTTATTTGTTAAAGAACTCGAACATGCTCTGTTAGAAAAACGCGCCGACATTGCCGTTCACTCAATGAAAGACGTACCCATGATATTTCCTGAAGGCTTAAGCTTAGCCACTATTTGTGAACGAGAAGACCCTAGTGATGCTTTTGTATCAAACGCTTACGATAACTTAGATGCCTTACCTGAAAATGCTATCGTTGGCACATCAAGCTTACGCCGTT
>Ga0308007_10001261_pt1 | contig 11261 bp, 11 predicted proteins | sample Neamet71_FD_203152 | JGI IMG/M metagenome (GOLD analysis project Ga0308007, IMG submission 203152) | Marine microbial communities from water near the shore, Antarctic Ocean - #71 | ecosystem: Environmental > Aquatic > Marine > Unclassified | place: Southern Ocean | collected 2014-06-07
TAATAATGGTGTTGTACATCCGGCCTATAATCTATTGTACTTTATTAATAAACTATACGATCTAAACGAACATTGACGCAAACTCATTGAAGGAGTTTTTATGTATCTTGTACGGCCTGTTGATTTTGCCGATTTACCCGCGCTGGAAAGGTTAGCAAAACAAGCTGGCATTGGTTTTACTAATTTCCCTGCACATAGAGATAAATTAAACGCAAAAATAGCGTCATCTCGACATTCCATGAAATCAAAGGTCATACAGCCTGGAGAAGAGTCCTACTACTTCGTATTAGTCAACACACTCGATGATCACGTTGTTGGTGTTTGTGGCATTGAAGCAATGGTAGGCATGCAGTCTCCTTTCTATAGCTATCGTATAGAAGACGTTGTACACGCCTCACCACAATTGCAAATTCACAATCGTATTCCGGCTCTTTTTCTTTGCCACGATTACAGTGGTAGTAGCCGCTTAATGGCGTTAATCGTTGATAAAGAACATCAAACACCATGCGCCATGTCTTTGCTGTCTCGTTCTCGCTTACTGTTTATCGCTAAATATAAAGAACGGTTTACTAATAAGTTATTCGTCGAATTGCGTGGAGAAAGTGACGAAATTGGCGTGTCACCTTTTTGGAACTCTTTAGGTAAATATTTTTTTAATATGGACTTTCAAAAAGCAGATTATTTATCTGGTGTCAGCAATAAACATTTCATTGCTGATTTGATGCCAAAATATCCTATCTATATTCCCACCTTACCAGAGGCAGCACAGCAAGTAATCGGTGTCGTGCATAAGGCGTCTGAAAACGTAAGTGAGATTCTACAAAACGAAGGTTTTCGCTTCCAAGGCTATGTCGATATTTTTGATGCAGGGCCAACAGTAGAAGCAAGGCAAAATGACATAAATACAGTGTGTAATGTTAAAAGTACATCTTATGCTTTAATGAAGGATGAGTATTCTGCTAGCTTAAAAGAGGATGATCTATACCTTCTTGCTAGCGGTGAATTTGAGAACTTTAAAGTAATCTTAGATAAGGCCAAAGCTGATAATGAAAATATGCAAATAACCTCAGCAACACACGGCCTACTACAATTAAAAGACGACGATGAAATACACTGGATTTCTCTTTAGTAAAATTGGATATCAAATTAGATGTCGAACTAAATAAAATCACCCCCTAATCTTGAAAGAGGCTTCCATTAATGATGGTGATCAGACCCATAGCTAAAACAGAGCTAGAATCACTGTATCAACTGGCTAAAAAAACAGGGGTTGGCTTTACTTCGCTTGTACCTGACAAAGCCATATTACAAAAGAAAATTGACGTGTCATTGGAGTCCTTTCAAAAATCAATCACTGCACCCGGTATCGAAAGTTATTTGTTTGTACTTGAAGACACAGATGCCAAGCAAATAGTAGGCACATGCGGCGTATTTGGTACGGTGGGGTTAGATGAGCCTTTTTATAGTTACCACCTTGGCAACATTGTACATTCCTCTCGTGAATTAAAAGTGCACAACATTATGCCAACGCTGGTATTGAACAATGATTACACAGGCTTTAGTGAGCTTTGTTCTTTATTTTTAGATGAACCATATCGTCATTCAAAAAATGGTCAGCTGCTTTCTAAAGCCCGCTTCTTATTTTTGGCGCAATTCCCAGAACGCTTTACCGATAAGATTTTTGCCGAAATGAGAGGAGTTTGCGATGAAAATGGTCGCTCTCCGTTATGGGAAAGCTTAGGTCGTCACTTTTTCTCTTTAGATTTTGCCAAAGCCGATGAACTCACTGTATTAGGCAGTAAGCAATTTATAGCCGAATTAATGCCTAATAATCCGGTTTATACGGCATTACTAAATCAAGAAGCACGCGATGTGCTCGGCAAAGTACATCAAAATACGATACCCGCCAAGCGGCTACTGGAGCAAGAAGGATTCCGCTATGAAAACTATGTCGATATTTTTGATGGTGGTCCGACTATTGAAGCAAGAGTGCAAGACATTCGAGCGGTGCGTGATAGCCAGCTCGGTAAAGTTATTATTGATAACGATTTACAGTCACTCACAGCGGAGCAACAACAAGCAGATGATTCACCCTACTATTTAATAGCCAATACAAAACGAGAGGAATTTCGTTGCATTTTAATTCAGCGAGAACGGCCGCTAAAACAGACACTGGCACTATCTTTAGAAGAAGCAAAAGCACTTAAAGTAAATATGAATGACAATATTCGTATGGTTGCCTTATCTCCAAAAAATAAACGACCCGTAAAAAAATAGCATCAACAAGCAATCAGCAAAAATAGCCGTTAACAAACAATGAGCTCGTGCCCTAACATCGAATAGTTCTAAGGCACTGAGCTCTAAAATAAAGTCGCTCTAAAAATAGCGGAAGGACAAAAACAATGACAATAAAACAACAACACTTTATTAATGGTCAATGGCAAGAAGGCCTTGGCAATATGTTCAAATCCATCGACCCCGCCGATGCCAGTACTATTTGGCAAGCCAAAGCAGCAAATGCCGCTCAAGTGGATGACGCTATTCAAGCCGCACGCGTTGCCTTCTCCTCTTGGGCGAATACTCCTCTTGACGATAGACTCACCATAATCAAAAAATTTGCCGCAAGCGTAAAAGAGAACACCGATCACATTGCCACGCTAATAAGCCGTGAGACAGGTAAGCCTTTTTGGGAAACAAAAACAGAAGTGGCAGCCATGATAGGTAAAGTGACTATTTCAGAACAAGCTTATCATGAGCGTACAGGTGAAAAAGTCACTCCCATGCTAGGAGCAAATGCCTATTTACGCCACCGTCCTCATGGTGTTGTTGCCGTATTTGGGCCGTATAACTTCCCTGCTCACCTACCTAATGGCCACATTGTACCCGCGCTTATAGCGGGAAACACAATCGTCTTAAAACCAAGCGAGCAAGCACCTGCCACCTCAGATTTTATCGTACAGTTATGGCAAGCAGCCGGTCTGCCCAATGGTGTTTTGAACCTTGTCCAAGGAGAAAAAGAAACCAGTATTGCCTTAGCAAACCATCCTGATATTGATGGGCTGTTCTTTACGGGTAGCCCTGAAGTAGGTCACATTTTGCATAAAACCTATGCGGGTCATCCCGGTAAAATATTGGCGTTAGAAATGGGCGGTAATAATCCGTTACTCGTCTCCGAGAACACACAAGATATTGATGCGGTTGTTCATGAAATTGTACAATCTGCTTTCTTATCCGCAGGTCAACGTTGTACATGTGCCCGTCGACTATTATTACCTAATACCCCTCATGGCGATGCGATTTTATCCAGACTTATCGAGGTCACTAAAAATCTAAAAATCGATCGTTTTGATGCTAAAGAACAACCCTTTATGGGACCACTTGTTTCAGTTCAAGCAGCGGATGCTATGCTAGCGGCCTTTGCTAAATTAAAAAAATTAGGTGCAAAAAGCGTATTAGAAATGCAGCGAGGTGAGGCAATAACAGGTTTTATTACACCGGGGATTCTTGATGCTACTTCTATCAAAAATCAACTACCGGATGAAGAATACTTTGGCCCTTTGCTGACCGTCATTCGGTATCAAACATTAGATGAAGCAATGACCTTAGCGAATAAAACTCGCTTTGGTTTATCGGCTGGTATTTTGTCAGACGATAAAAGTGAATACCAATGGTTTTTACGTCATAGCAGAGCAGGCATTATAAATTGGAATCGCCAGACAACAGGTGCATCCAGCGCCGCACCTTTTGGAGGCACTGGAGCAAGTGGTAACCACAGAGCGAGCGCTTACTATGCCGCAGACTATTGTGCTTACCCTGTGTCTAGTATTGAAGTAGACAAACTGATATTGCCTGAGCAATATGCGCCGGGATTAACACTTTAGTGCCGAACGTCAAGATCTTACTTTAAAATAAATAACGTATACCTCAATGCTCAAGAATATGAATATGGGTCTAGAAAATGAAAGCAATTGAAGCAAACTTCGATGGATTAGTAGGGCCAACCCATAACTACGGTGGCCTTTCATTTGGTAATGTTGCGTCTTTAAACAATCAAGCCCGCGCGTCAAATCCAAAAGCCGCAGCATTACAAGGCTTAGTTAAAATGAAAGCCTTAGCCGATATGGGCTTTGTGCAAGGCGTATTAGCACCTCACGAAAGACCACATATGCCAACTTTACACTCACTAGGATTTGTTGGTTCCGATGAAAAAGTCCTCGCAGATGTGGTAAAACAAGCACCCCATTTATTAGCCAGTGTAAGTTCTGCCTCTTGCATGTGGACAGCCAATGCCGCCACTGTCTCACCCAGCGCAGACACCCAAGATGGTAAGGTACATTTTAGTACTGCCAATTTAGTTAATAAATTCCATCGTGCTATCGAACACCCTGTAACTAGCGCTATTTTGAAAGCAACCTTTGCAGATAAAAATCACTTTAGCCATCACCACGCTTTGCCTAGTACTGATCAATTTGGTGATGAAGGGGCAGCCAACCATACTCGCTTTTGTGATGAGTATAATAATCAAGGCATTGAGTTTTTTGTTTACGGCCAAGAAGCGTTTAATCAGCAAGCCATTAAACCTAAAAAATATCCAGCAAGGCAAACACTGGAAGCCTCGCAATCCATTGTCAGAAGACACGGTTTAAATACCCACAAAACGGTATACGCTCAACAAAACCCTGTGGCAATCGATGCGGGTGTTTTTCATAATGATGTCATCGCTGTGGGGAATCGTAACCTGCACTTTTATCATGAAGACGCCTTTTTAGACTCGACAAAAATGCAGCAGGATTTACAAAACGCATGGGGTATAGACAGTCATTCGACCTTACACTTTGTTGAAGTGAAACGTTCAGAAGTAAGCTTACAAGATTGTGTCACCAGCTATCTATTTAACAGTCAACTACTAAGTCGTGCTGCTAATGACATGTTATTAATCGTACCCGCTGAATGTCAAAACAACCCTCGAGTGTGGTCTTACTTACAGGCGTTGAAACAAGGCGATAACCCTATCAAAGAAGTAAAAGCCTTTGACCTAAAACAGAGTATGAGTAATGGTGGTGGGCCAGCCTGTTTACGTTTACGCGTTGTACTTAACACCGCCGAGTTAGCCGCCGTTAATCCAGCGTGTTTGATGAATGATGTGCTGTTTAATACGTTAAACCAATGGGTGAACGCACATTATAGAGAGACGTTATTAGAATCCGACTTGGCCGATCTGCAGTTATTAATAGAAAGCCGAACAGCATTGGATGAACTCACTCGAATACTAAATCTTGGCGCGGTGTACGATTTTCAAAAAGGCTAGTTTTGCAATACAGCCAACAAGGTTAGCCACCTTGTTTCCCTTTTCTATCACTAAAAGATCATCCATCGATTGTACAGAAGCATTCAAATGTCTATTAAATAGCTATCAAGTCTCATTAGAATATAGGTTGGGCTTTAATTATTTTTTCTTTGTTGCTGGTACGAAGAAGGCGTCAGCTTTATTTTCTTTTTGAAAAGACGACGGAATACACTATCGTCAGAATAGCCCAATGAAAAAGCAATCTCTTTAACCGACTTATTAGTCGTGACCAATAATGTACAAGCATGGCTTATCCTCACACCGTCAATAAAGGCCTTAGGCGTTTCACCCGTTAGCTCTTTTAGTTTACGGTTTAGTGTGCGCTCAGAAACGGCCATTACTTCTGCTAAATCTATAGTACTCATCGTTTGATAGTGCGCTTTGCGAATAGCGTATTCAGCTTTTGCTAAAAACGGTTCTCTTGAGGCTTGATACCCTTCTGGCACATACAAGTTTTGACTCTTGGGTATAGCATCAATAACTGAAAAATCAGCCACTACTTTTGCTGTTTCAGCACCAGCCAGTTTTTTAATGATATGCAATGTAATGGTTATCCAAGAAAGTGGACCACCGGCCGTGATGATACCCTTGTCATCGATTAACTCACTTGCCCATACGGCATCTGCTTTGGGGAACCTCTGCTTTAATTCATCATGTAACCACCATGTGGTGGTGCATTGACGATTATTGAGTATGCCAGCTTCGCCAAGTACAAACACACCACTACAAGAACCACACATTAGTGTTCCTTGCTTATAACGTGCCTTCAACCACGCTTGGGTCTGCAAATCCGTAATCGCTTGAGGTGGATGACCCTCTCCATTAGGAATAAAACCCGGTATTAGCACCGCATCACAATGTTCAATAGAAACAAGGTCAGAGTCGACTTCAAAAGTTCGTCCGTGCCCATCAGTAATAGATCGCCCATCGTAATTGGCTAAAACAACTCGTGGTTTCCATTCTACTTCCGCACGCGTTTTATCGCCCGATTTTTGAACAAAATGCAGACCACTTAATGCCAGCAAATCGTTTATACCCATTAAGCCTGATGGCAGTGCGTTATTAACACAAAGAATCACAATAGTTATCATGAATGATGACCTATCTAAGAGTGGCAAATATTGTATGCATGTTGTCTTTTTTGCCACTACAGGTCAAGTAGATTAAATACATAGAATAACGCCTCAACGACAACATGAGGTCAATACGATGAAAACGCTGAACTCTATAAATAAAGGAATTTTTTATCTAGCCGTACCTCTGTTCATTCTAATGAACGCATCAGTATCACATGCTCAAAACACATTAAAGCAGAGGTCTATCATGAAAGAAGCCACTTATATCCCATTTAAGGCAAAACCTAACCAAGATAATAATCTTGCTAATTTCCTCACTGAGGGCGCGAAGTTAGTCGCTCAAACCGAACCTAATACGCTGTATTGGTATGCCCTTAAAAAAACAGATGGAAGTTTCGGGATTTTTGATTTCTTCCCAAATGCAGCTGGCAGAGATGATCACTTTTCAGGACAAGTAGCGTCAGCGTTGAATGCTAGCGCAGATAGCTTAGTGGCTGAAGGATGGGATAACGGTGTTGTGATTAATATTACTAACTCTCGTGTTTTATCTTACAAAGAACCGAGTAAAGGCTCAGTAAATGCAACACAAGCGACCTATATAGTGCTCAATGCTCAAGCTGGAAAGGAGCAGGCATTAGAGAGATTGTTGACAGGAGCTGCTCCAATTATTGCGCAAAATGAATCAAAAACGTTGTTGTGGGCATCTCTTAAGTTAAATCACAACACTTTTGCTATTTTCGATACGTTTACTGATGAAACCGGAAGGGAAGCCCACTTTGCTGGCAAAGTTGCTGCGGCACTCAAGGCCCAAGCGGATGATCTTATCGTTAATGGCTGGGAAAACGGTGTGCTAGACAATATCCATAACTTTGAAGTAATGGCCGAAGCAGAAAAGTAATTTAAACCTCTTGGAGACCTTTGAACGATGTAGTGAACAAAGATCTCTCTTAATGTGTTTGGCCACACTATACCTAACAAATCAGTTGTATGAGAAGCGTTAAAACCACGCGCCACACTAGGTTGCTATGCCTCATCACAAGAAATAATTTCAGTCATTGGAGGATTTATGATTACAGAAGAAAAGAAAAAAATACTGCTCAGTGCATTAGAAAATGCAAGCGAAAAATGGAGAGCGGCATTTAATACCAAAAATGCAAAAGGATGCGCATTGCAGTATGAATCCGATGCGGTGATGACAGCTAAACCATTCGGCACATTTACGGGTAAAGAAGAGATACAAGCATTCTGGCAAAAGCTCATCGATGATGGTTTTTCCGATGTTGAATATATCAATCCTGAAATTGAAATAATTGATGAACGCAGTGCTGTTTTAGTATCAGGGTGGAAAATGAATAACGCAAAAGGTGTTATTACCAAAGAACTTTGGGTATTGCAGAGTGATGGTACGGCAAAATTACGTATAGACGAATTTGAGATACAAGGCTAACAAGCACCGACACTGGATGTCTTTTCTGTATTTGGTGCTCCAACTAAAGTCACCAGTGAGGTGAACGTTAAGTGTATGGCTCTCCTACATACATTTAAAATAATTCTAGGGGGACGTTAAGGATAATAACAATGTCAAGTCCAGCAAATGTAACAATCAAGAACTTAACAAAACAATCCATTACAACGAAAGTAACGAGAGATTACTGGGTTGAAGGAGATGGTGATTCAATAAATGGTAAAGTTATTCCAGAAGGCGAAAACAGAGTATTTCGAGTCGTCGCGAAAACTAAGCACCATGGCGAATTAGATATTGATTTAATGGGTGGGGCCGAAGGTGCAAAGTTAGGTACATTCAAAATAAAAAGTATTAAAGACCCGCATGAAGGAGAAAAAAGTTTAGCCGTAACATCTAACCAGGATGACATAGACATGTCCGCTCAGGGGTATAGGAACTCTCCCGGTAATGATGATTTAAGGAGAATAGATCTAATAATTGTTCAAAGGTAGCATTTAGCAAAGCCATTCAAGTGATCGTCTCAACAGCGCTTGAATGGCTTCATTAGAATCTAAATTGGGTTTTAAAATTGTTACATCTTCGTTGCTGGTAAAACAGAAGGCACCAACTTCATTTATACGACAATCACTCCTGTATTACCGCATAGTCTATATCCTGTAAGTATCAAAATAGTATTGTAGAAATATTATGCAAATGATTCACCGTTTTCAAAATAGTCATTGCCTTTAATATTATTAAAAACAACACAAATATCTTTGCCCTCATCTATAAGCGGCTTTACTCTTTCTGTAATGATCTGCGCGACATTTGATTTTGCTTTATCACCACGATCAAACCATAAGATGTCAAAAAATGGGTAGGCTGAACTCGCACCGCCAGCAACTAAATAAGCAACCGCTTGATACTCCAAAGTAAAATTGTCAGCGGGTGTATCAAGTTCCTTAGCCAAGGCTTCAATTAATCGATCTGATATCGATTCTAAATCTTCAAACGCTAAACCTCGAACACGAATGTGGGGCATATTTTTCGTCCTATTTTTCTTCATTAACTCTAGCACTACTCACAAACCAGTTACTCGTCACTAAGTACTCACAACCAATTACTTGCCACTAATTACTCGAAACTAACCGATCGATTAAATAACTGAATGACTCACTCACTTATCGTTACAATTGGCGATCAGCAAGGGGTGTTGAAAAGGTAGATTCCATATCCCAAGGAAAACGAATCCACGTATCTTGACTCACTTCTGTGATAAAAGTATCAACCAGAGGCTTACCAGCAGGTTTAGCAAAAACCGTTGCGAAATGTGCTTTGGGTAACATATCTCTAACGAGTTGTGCGGTACGCCCTGTATCCACAAGATCATCAATTAACAGCATTCCTTCTCCATCACCTTCTACACCTTTTAACACATTTAACTCACCTCGTTGATTGGCTTCTGTACCAGTAGAGCTATAACTTGAAATGCACAGTGTGTCGATTAAACGAATATCTAACTCACGACAAATAATGGCAGCGGGCACTAAACCTCCGCGAGTAATGGCAATAATTCCTTTCCAAGGCCCTTGTTCAAGTAAACGCCATGCTAATGCTCTCGCGTTACGATGTAACTCTTCCCATGATACTGGGTAGTCTTTTGAATAAGGGTTCATACAAGGTTCCTTTAAAAATATAAAAAGAGAATAAACGTTTTTAAATAAAGCGATAAAGTAAGAATGAATTCTAACCAAAAAACTATTTTAACGCTAACGGTAGACCCGCAGTCACTAAAGTAACTTTGTCACATAATCTGGCAAGGGTTTGATTTAGTTCTCCTGTTTGATCGGCAAAATCACGAGCCATTGCGTTCATCGGCATCACACCTAATCCCACCTCACTAGTAACAATAACAACATTAGCGTGAGTCTTTTCTAATGCTTGCAGAAACGCTAATTTCGTATTGCCTAACTGTCGGCTATTTTCATTATTAAGACACAGTAAATTCGTTAACCAAAGCGTCATACACTCTATTAGAATAGTAGATTTCTGAAATGTTGGATTAAGTAAGACAGAGGCAATATCTATCGTTTCTTCTATAAGAACCCACTCACTCGGTCTATTTTTTTTGTGATTTTCAATACGCTCTTCCATACTCGCATCAAGAGCTTGAGCGGTTGCCAGATAGACAACGGCAGGTTGATTTTTTCCAATGATTCTTTGGCTATAATTTTGCACCAGTGTTTGTGCAAATGCACTTTTACCACTGCGAACACCACCAATCACAAGATGTTTCATTTGCTCAGCACCTTCTCATTGTGACCATTGTATGTCACTTTGAATTCAACTAATAATGATTGCAAACGTTCTTCTATCAAAATGAATTCCTCTTCAGCCGGCAAAGCGAACCGTAACCAGTTATCACCAAGGCGCACATGTATACCTACTGATTGTAAGTGAGTGAAAATACCATCTGCCTGCTTTTTTCCTTGTGCCTCTTTTGGCACCTCTTTTTGTAGGAAAAACAAGGTAAAAAACAAATCACTAACGCGCCATTCTTTATAAGAAAAACAGAAATGATCACAAAGTGTATTCAGTAAAGGAATAATGTTTTCCTGGAAAAACTCACTTCGTGCTCGTAAATTTTGTTTGGCTTCTTGTTGCCATTTTTTATCCATTAGTGCCTGGCTAACTAACCAAACAGAAGGCGTGCTAATTGGCCAAGGGCCAGTCGTTATGGACACTTTGTCTCGTATGTTTTTCGACGCAAACAAAAATCCTATCCTTGCACCCGCTAGGCCAAAAAACTTTCCAACCGATCTTAATAAAATCAATGATTCTGGCCAATCATCTTTTTGCGAAACGCTCTTTTTTGCCTGAGTGTTTTCCTGTCTCATCATTCTTATTTCAGCATAAAGCGACAACACACTTTTGTCTTCTATAGGATCAATAAAGGCTTCATCAATAATAAGATAACCATGACGAGCATTTGCTAATTCAATCAGTACTTTTATTTGTTCATTGGGAAAGCTTTCGGCTTTGGGGTTGTTCGGTTGTATAAGCACCGCTACTTGCCAATCTATTTCAACAAGTTCATTAAAACTTTGATACGACTCAACATGATATCCCCATTTTTCCCACGCAAACTTATGCTCTTGATAGCCTATGTTAGGCACCAGTACTTTTGGAGAAAGTTCAGATTTGAATGAGTGGAATGCATGAGTGAATAAAATAGTGGGAAGGCACTCAATACCTTGTTGAGTTCCCGCTAAGGGGACAAAATTTGAGTGTTTATAATAGTTGCTCGCGGCTAATTTCAAACTGTGTTGATCGGGTAATTCATACCATAAAAACTCAGGGATAATTGGAATCGGCCAAGGATGACGGTTTACAG
>Ga0308007_10001262_pt1 | contig 11260 bp, 9 predicted proteins | sample Neamet71_FD_203152 | JGI IMG/M metagenome (GOLD analysis project Ga0308007, IMG submission 203152) | Marine microbial communities from water near the shore, Antarctic Ocean - #71 | ecosystem: Environmental > Aquatic > Marine > Unclassified | place: Southern Ocean | collected 2014-06-07
AATAATTATATTATGGATACTTTCTCTTCGTGAGTGCGATTGTTGGATCGACTCCAAGTACTCTAACATTATTATCATCGCACCCGTGTCACATAACTTCTGCGATATAGCCAAATCAATAAATATTTTATATCCCCGGGGATCAATGTTCAATACATGGGTAATCCGATTTTGACCTTCCATTCGCTTGGCATGGTCACCAGATTTGAATAATAACCACGACGATAATACTAATGCTTTTATATTATTTCTATCATATCGTAAAATATTTTGCAAATACTGTAGAGCATCATTTTCCCGACCAGCATGTTCATATCGTAATATTGCAATCGCCATTAATGTATTTAGCCGCCTTCCGTCTTTTTGCAGTATCGACTGCATTAATGTATCAGCCTGCTTATATTTTTTCCTTTTTATTAAATCAAATGCTTCTGCTTCCTGTTTATCTAAGTGAGCAGATAACTGACGATTATGTCTAGAATGACTTCGTACATCATCTAGTGTAAAATGAAAATCACCATCGTCTTTGGCACCACCCTCGATTTCCCGCATATCAGCCACCGTAAAATGGAAATCACCGTCGTGTCTATCCATTGATTCCATATCAGCCACCGTAAAATGGAAATCGCCATCGTCATCTCCATGCATACGATACCTATGACTGCGTCGAGATCGCTTGGATTTGTGAGATCGTTTGGATTTGCCACCACATTTGCATGTGGGTCGACATTTACATTTACGACTCCTGCATTTGCAGGAGGCTCGACATTTACATTTGTGAGATCGCTTACGAGATCGCTTACGAGATCGCTTACGAGATCGCTTACGAGATCGCTTACGAGATCGCTTACGAGATCGCTTACGAGATCGCTTACGAGATCGCTTGGGCTTGGCAAGAATTTTGCATCCTTTTTTAATCATGAAAGGAATAGCTTTCCGGTTACATTTGATGCTTTTTCTATTGCGAGATAGTTTGCATGATTTATTAAAAGTAATCGGTGACTTATTTGGGCATTTTATTTGAATTAATTTATTCAAATATTTTGACTTGCGTGATTTAGCCATTACGTGAATAGTACTTTTTATTATTAATAATAAAAAGTTTAAATTTTTTGTGATCACTAGAATGTTTTAAACAAAAATGAAAGATAAACAAGAAATTAAATTCATAAATAATATGGGAATTAAACAACTTCACAAATTATTGCGCAAACATTGTCCAGAGGTATATGTTACACAGCCATTATCGGCTTATCGATATAAAAAATTAGCTATAGATGCGTCACTCTACATGTTTAAATACAAGACATCGGCTGGGGATCGGTGGTTATCATGCTTCGTGAGCTTGATAGCAGCGCTCCGACGGAATGAAATCCATGCGATGTTTTGTTTCGATAATGGTGCGCCGATTGAAAAACAACAAGAGCGGGCAACCCGCCAGGATGCTCGCCAAAAAATAAAAACGAAAGCTGAAGAAATTGAGGATGCATTACGCGAATTTGATCTATCTGGTGAAGTCGGGGGTTGTTTGCGAGACCTAATGGATAAATCAACAGTAACCAAAGAGCGAAAGTTGCTTGGAACATCCGGAGGCCGAAGTAATACGAATAGATTTGATCGGAAAATTGCAGAAACTGAATTGAAACGCTTACAAAACCAATCAATATCAATTTCAACTGAAGATTTTGTTTTACTTAAGCAACTTTGTACGATAATGAACGTGCCTATTGTTGAAGCGCCGGACGAGGCAGAGAAGAAATGTTCTGAATTATGTATAGGAGAATCAATATACGGGGTCATTACCGAAGATACAGATGTGCTATGTTATGGATGTCCAGTATTTTTGACATCCATACAATATCATAAATCGGAATGTATAGAAATAGCAATCCAAGATGTATTGGATTGCTTGGATCTAACTTACGAGTCATTTAGAGATTTATGTATAATGTGTGGTACAGATTATAATAAAAATATTTTTAAAATTGGCCCCGAAAAAGCATATGCTTTAATTCGAAAATATAAAAATATCGAAACAATCCAAGAAGAGACGGATCTTGATACAAGTATTTTGAATCATGTAAGGTCGCGCGAATTGTTTACAGCAATCCCAGATACAACAGAAGTGTCATTCTGTAAAATCCCAGATTTCAATAAACTTGATATGTTTTTATTTGAAAATAATTCCAAAGTTGATGTCTCTGGACTTAAAAAGTCGTTTATGCAACATGATATGATTTTTGACTAAACCTTCCCTTTTGTCAAATACATTACAACGCCTACTAAAATCGCAAAGACACCCGCCCCGATTGTCATTCCTAATACTGCTGGACGGGGTGGAGGTGGAGCGTCCGAGTCATCCATAAACATGGCTCCTATTCCAGATAGATCTGGAATATTAGTATCAAATTTATCACATTTACCAGCGGTGTTTTTATTTTTATCATATACGATCATTGACATAATTCCTAAAACCATTGTAAAAATAACTACTGGTATAATAGTAATAGCTGCTATCATTACTGGCTTTCGTCCAATTGCCTGAGTAACTAAATTTATAAATATGGTATAAAGCATACCCGCCGCTATTCCTACAAATAATATATTATTCATAAATATACTAGTTAACTGTGTCTCTTTATCGATCGTTCCACCTTTAGCATCAAGTTTTTTATCATATATATTCATTGTCATGATTGAACTTATTAATATAATTGCGGCAAATATTGCTAAGAACAACATCGTGCCTATACCATTTATACTCCCTCCTTCTAATGAACACAATAACTTAGTCAACATTGGAAAGCCAACGCTAACTAACATGCCAATAGTTACTCCAATTGATGCTAATGATAATTTTGATGTTACTGATCCCATTTCAGCACAACCAAACGTGAGTTTTTGACAAAATCCTGAAAATATACATAAATATATAGACAGCATTATGAGTACTACGAGAGATATGACTCTATTCATTGTAGCCGACATATTTAACTTTATATTATTCAATATAAAATTTAAAGTGAATTGTTTATTTTTAATAAAATAAACAAAATGGAAAATTTCGATGATTTTCTCACTCCTGGTGATATTAAAAATTTCGATTTATATCTTATCAATCAATATGCTTGTTATATGAGACTTGAACTTACTGAATTTTTATTAAGAACTCGCTCACAATCTCTGACCCCACCCGAAAGTAGCAAGGCAGGAGCATCTGATACCCCAGAAACAAAAAAGCCTGATGAATATTTTGATTTGACACAGTTTTTTAAAAAAATAGACTCTCATAATTCACAGCAGCTCAAAAATATTCAAAAAACAACCCAACAACTCATTACTGATCTTATTGTTGATGAATTAAAACACAAAGGTTGGGGTATAGGAACTATATTCGGTGGTACTGGTCTAGTTATTTGTTCCAGTGATGAAAATCTTGATCAGAGTGTTTGGTCAACAGCATTTGATTTTGTTAAATTATAACTCTTTACTCGGGACCGACCACACCCGTGCCGGCGGGCGATTTAGTAAACTTCCTCTTTATCCAGACTGGTAGCGGGATGGGTGAGCAGCCAGGGCCCCTCTTGCATTTTATTACATACGCAACACAATAAACAAAATATAATCCTGATATTACCGTAAATATAGCGTTTACAACATTTAGTCCTTGTGTTGAGTCTGGTGGCTTGCTGCTACCAGCGCGGCATTTATTATAACCATTCCAACTCCAGCTTCCGACAACTGTTGCTAATAATCCGAGAAGAGCCCCACCAATTGCAGTACTCGCCTTTTTCGTGCCTGCTGTCCCTTCATCGACCGTGCCTGCGGTCTTCCGCCTAGATAAAAGCATGGCGGTCACCGATGGTATAAATATACCGATAGCACAACCGATCATCATACCACCAACATTCATCATTTTTTGGGTTTTAGCCTTCTTTATCTCTTCCGTATCATCAGCTGCTATTCGTAAACTGATGAGGATACTTCCTAATATTAAAATAACAACCGTAATTAGTAACAAAACTAACCCCATAGTTTCTGGCTTTGCCATTAAATTGAATGTATTCGATAACGCATGGATTGCTATTCCAAGAGAAGCACCAAATGCTACCATGCTTGTCGTTCCGGCGGCTTCAAACGCCACGCCATCAGGTGCACAACCAGCAGTAGCCGATATACTATTTAATCCTGCGCTAAGTAATCCAACTACCCCTACCCCAGCAGCCCCAGTTAACATTAATATGCTGGCGACCGGGGTATTTCCATCCGGAATACTGCCAAGTTTATTTCCTGACATTTTTTTATAACAACCAATATAAAAAAATTATAATATTATAAAATGTCATCTTCACCTAATTCAACTTTGCGAAGACGCAAACCACGTAAATCTACCAGATCAAAGGACATAACAGAGTCTGATACAAGCGACTCCGCACCCAAATCCAATATTGCTGATGTGACCAATAATTTGCAAAAAAACCTAACTGCCCGTGACAGATTGCATGCACATCTCGCACAGCTAAAGAAAGATCGATCAAAAGGTTCCTACGCGTGTGAAGATAATGCCAACCATGAATATTAAATGAATTGCGAATATCTAAATATTTACAAATCTATATAAAATTATCAATGGATCCACCTTTCACAAAAATTAATATGACAATGTTTTTAACATATGTCATGATATTTCCGATGGCGCCATCATTGGGTACTGCATTGCCTGTTTCTAAAAGTAAGCGCCAATTATTTTGTAAACTGATCGAGGAAGCAAATTGTATCCTTGGAGCTATAACATTTAATACTTCAATGGCTATAGTAAGTTCATATGAATCTGTTAGAATACTATATCCACCTGTATCTGCATATGTCAAAAAATCAGTTATGAAAAATCACAATATTTCTGGGATGGTATATGAATTTATTGATTTCGTTGCTCATATATTTCCCGTATTATATTTAATAAAAGTACGCCAACATTGGGGGAAATATGCTGATAATCCGCTAATACCAATAATATCATTGGCAATCCATGGCTTATGGGTTAAACTGGTTCCAAAACACTATAATTTATCCAGAGTATACATGTATGGTAATACTGAATTGATGAATGATAACCAGTGGTTACAATTATGGTTATTAGCTTTTTTCGGACATTTCACGAGTTTTAGTTTTAAAACTAGTTTTAAAAAAAAAAATGATTGTATAAAATGCAACGAAGCGATACCAAAAATAATGAGTCAGTTTTATTTAAATTTGAAAATTTAAATATTAAAAATACACCGACAGTTTGTAAAGATCACTCAAAAACACCCACTACACCCACAACACCATCTAAAATGTCTGCCCAATATGCTATGACGGATGTTAGTGACTCTAACATAACGCCCGGGAGTTATACATTAGAGAATTTTGATGAAATAAAATGGTTGACTGGATGTTAAAATATCAATTATAATATTTTAAAATATTATAATTAATTGATAATGCTCGAACACCAGAGAATTTTAGGAACTGTAGTATATAAATTTTTTGTCTATTTCCCTATTGCTTTATTGCTTACATATATTTTTTATCAAGATTTTTCGAAAGATATTATTCTCACAATCACGAATGTAGGGGTTGGGCTATTGATACATTATTTATTTGATTTGACATGGGCTTGGCACATAGACGGGGGTAGAGGCAACTACCGCGCAAAAGTCATGCTCATCGCATGGGTATGTTTTCTTATTATTTGTTTTACGGCCACTGGGATTTACTCACATACAAAAAATCAACCGCCTGTTTCTGAAGATGATCACACAAATGATACATAATTTAGATAAATTTATATTAATCTAAAGATTCTCTATTATAATAATGTGAAGGGTTGGTGAACCACCTCCAATACATCTTCATAGAGCACGGTTCCCGAGCGGTCAAAGGGGTAGGACTTAAGATCCTATGGCGTATGCCTTCGTGGGTTCGAATCCCGCCCGTGCTAAATGGTAGGGCGGGCAAAACTCAAGATGAATTTCTCGAGGTTAATAGTATTTAACACACAGCAATTCTCAGAACATGAAAAAGTACAAAAAAATCGAGAAACATAGAAAAATACAAAAAAAATAGAAATAGTAAACAAAAAAATTGAAGTTTCCTGTATCAAATTATTAAACCAATTTCGTGGAACACCCAGCAAATCATATATATAAAAATAATAACCTGATGGTGTATTGAAAAATATAACACCAGGAGGCATAACTGACCTTATCAGTAAGATACAAACAGCGAAATTAATAATTTCCCAAACGTATTACGAGATGGGTCAATGACCCGGTTTACTATAACCTAAAAATAGAGTGAGAACAAAAAAAGATACACCCAGCAATTTTATATAAAATTGAAATAACCGTATCACGATCCATTCTTCACCGTTTGGAAGGTTTAACTAACCTGAAAAAAAGTTACAACGATACACCCAGCAATTTTATATAAAATTGAAATAAACGTATCACGATCCATTCTTCACCGTTTGGAAGGTTTGTTATACCTGAAAAATAACACAAGATACTTCCAGCAAACCATTAAAAATTTAACTAAATAAATGTATCTTGATCTGCTCCATCCAACGGTTCGGTCTCGGTTCTTATAAGGCGGAGTGGGTGGTTCGACTCCATCATGGAGCAAAGTCAATTATAACAACGACGTTAAAATGTTATTACCAGATACATCCCAGCAATTCCTACAAATTTTTTCACAATTTCCAACATGTATCTAGATCGGGTGAGGTACCCAAGCGGTCAAAGGGGTAAGATTCAAGATCTTATGGCATATGTCTTCGCGGGTTCGAATCCCGTCCTCATCAAAAATTTTAGATACTAATTAGTATCTAAAAATTACATTATTATTTATAATCCCGGTGTAGCTCAGTTGGAAGAGCAATCGACTGTAGAGGAATGTTTTCGAACTCCATAGACATCGATGGGTCGACGGTTCGATTCCGTCCGCTGGGAATTTGTCCGGTATAATTTAGTGGTTAGAATACCTGTCCTACACACAGGCGACCCGGGTTCGATCCCCGGTACTGGAAGTATATTTTTATCTCATACGAAATAAAAATCAAAATATTTTATAACAAGTTCTTATAAACAATGGCCTCGGTAAATGATGCACAACCACTAAACCCCGTGGCAGTGCCAAGGTCTCCCCAACTAACATTGGCCGAATCCAATTTACTCACTCGATTAAATCCTATATCATGGCTTATCGAACGCGCACGCGATGTCCCTCGCTCGCCATTTATTTCAAATTATCAGGCACCATCACCAGACCACAACGATTGTCAACTACAAACACTCCCCCTAATCCCATCGCTAATCACAATTGACCCGACTACACCCCACACATATGACGCTTTGGTGCATGATAGTGAAAGCTGGGAAGACGCCCAACCTCGCCAGATGTTGGAATATTTAAAATTTCTCTCAGACTTATCTGTAGAAAATTGTTCAAATCAATTTGAACAATTGCTTCAAAAAACCGCCGACCAAAAAGAAAATTATCTTATCGATGATGGGTGGTTGCCATCCGATGTACCTTTTATCGTCACTCCTCTTCCACCAGCGTTCCCACCTCGCCGCGTTCGTCGCGTGCCAAATGATAACCAAAGTGCTGACCAATTTGTCGCGCAAAATTCGATCACCTATGTTAACTATGATTGCAATAACCCCGATGATCTTAATGCAGAACTCACAAGGCGAGAAGAACGAAATATCTCAATCAACCCCCCATACGTTATGACTCTCTCGTTCACATCAAGCATGAGTTCCGGACCCATGCTTAATGACCAACACAATATCGTTATCTCGTCCAATCATCCTTTCGAGCTAACCGTTCTAAAAAATGTATATAAACTTTTACAAATTTCTTCAGATATTGATACACACCTCGAAGATATTACTGGAATGAACAATATCTTTGACCGTGCAACAGATACGGTTACCGCTTTCAAACGTGCCGCTGAAGCCGTCAAACAAGAAGATGCTGACAGAGCGGCGGCTGGGTCAGAGTGGGTGCGAGATGAAGCATCAGATGCTTCATCGGATGCTGGATCAGACTCGGGATCAGATGATGGCTTCGTGATTCGCAACGATAGACAACCAGCCTCTGGTAGTAATTCTGGCGATTCATCGCCAGCTGTTGCTCGTGATCCCCGACTACAACAAGATATTGAGTATAGAGTCGATGAGTACCTCACCCTGGCTGGTGCGCACCAGCCAGGATTTGATATACTTTCTGACCTATCGAGAGATAGATTCTATTATGATGTTTTTCCCGATATCTTGACTGCACTTACAGATGAACTATCGTCTTTATTTAACCGGCTAAATATTCATGATCCCAATTGGGGAATAGCAAGAGGTGCCAATAGTGGTGCCTATACCTTTGATATGCTTTACGGTGCATATATGAACACACCACCTCGGTATAATGACATGGGTGATCCACCTGGAAGACTTGCCAAGCTAATAGATCGAAAATTTGGCGAGATATCTGATATTTGGCGAGAAGTCATCAAAGGCAGTGTGGAATTACCTCAAAATATTATCGATGAATTAGTTACTGAAATGGCTTTGCCCGAACCAGCAGCCATCTCCTCCGAAGAAATTGTTGAGAATGCACAACGAGCGGTCGCTGCGCACGAGGCAGCCAATCCAGCTGATCCGATGGACGTTTATGATAAATTAGGCGAGCTCTGCTCTGTGTGTTATGGCAACCCCATCGACATCGATCTTAAACATCGCGGCACATTTCACCACATTATTTGTTCACAGTGTGCCGATTTGCTCGAGCGAGTCGATGGTCACCAAAATTGCCCCGTTGACCGCCAACGCATTGAAGAGCAACGTCCATCAAACGTTGCCGCTGCAAAAAAAGCCTATTATGATGCCGTCGTTTCACATGATGCGGCTGCGTTGCCAGAGCTTGAAAGAACCGTTCGGACTGCCCTGCAAACAGCAACCGTATCAAATATTGATAATGATACATTTGAACATCTTGCCGATCTCGCTTCTGCCGCCGCGCAACCCAACCCCTCACGATCTTTACAATTTATATCATCTAAATCTCATAGGAAACGATCTCATAAGAAATCGCACAAACGATCTCATAAGAAATCTCGCAAACGATCTCATAAGAAATCTCGCAAACGATCTCATAAGAAATCTCGCAAACGATCTCATAAGAAATCGCACAAACGATCTCGCAAACGATCTCATAAGAAATCTCATAAGAAATCTCATAAGAAATCTCATAAGAAATCTCGCAAACGATCTCATAGACGGGTTGTGAAGAGGCACGTCAAATAATTCTATAAACACATATTTATAGAATTACGCATAATATAATAATAATGACAATAGCAATCGGAATTGATCTGGGTACAACTTACAGTTGCGTGGGTATATGGCAAAATGATAAGGTTGAAATTATCGCAAACGATAATGGAAATAGGATTACACCTTCCTATGTAGCATTTACTGAAGCGGAGAGGTTGATCGGCGATGCTGCAAAAAATCAATCATCTATGAATCCAACAAATTCTGTGTTTGACGCAAAACGATTGATTGGTCGAAAATATGATGATCCGATCATCAAGGATGATATCGCACAATGGCCGTTTAAAGTTTCCGGAGATCGAGATGGAAAGCCAATTATTACGGTTGACTATAAAGGAAAGGAAGTTACATTTACCCCAGAAGAAATATCGTCAATGATATTGGTAAAGATGAAAGAAGTCGCGGAAAGTTATTTGGGTGAGCCGGTAACAGATGCAGTTGTGACCGTTCCAGCATATTTTAACGATTCGCAACGTCAAGCAACAAAAGATGCAGGTACAATTGCTGGGTTGAATATATTGAGAATAATTAATGAGCCAACAGCAGCGGCTATCGCATATGGATTGGAACATGTTGAATCGGCTAGTGAGAGAAATGTATTGATTTTTGATCTAGGAGGCGGCACATTTGATGTCTCTCTGTTATCAATTGAAGATGGAATTTTTGAAGTAAAAGCGACAGCTGGTGATACACATCTTGGAGGAGAAGATTTCGATTCTAGACTTGTCAATCATTTTATTACAGAATTTTCCAGAAAACATAAAAAAGATCTTTCAAAAAATCCCAGAGCATTGAAGAGATTGCGCACAGCATGCGAGCGTGCAAAGCGAACTTTATCAACCTCGACACAAACAAGCATTGAAGTTGATTCTCTTTTCGATGGGATTGATTTTTATTCATCAATCACACGAGCACGATTTGAAGAACTTTGCCAAGATCTGTTTAGAGATACAATGACGCCTGTCGAAAAAGTTCTGCGGGACTCGAATTTTGACAAACAAGCGATACACGATATCGTTTTGGTCGGGGGTAGTACCAGAATTCCAAAAATTCAGAAATTACTCTCCGACTTTTTTTCAGGTAAAGAACTTTCAAAATCTATTAATCCCGATGAAGCTGTCGCGTATGGCGCAGCAGTCCAAGCTTCAATCCTATCGGGTAACAAATCGTCTAGAACAGACGATCTCCTTCTTCTAGACGTCGCTCCGCTAAGTTTAGGGATCGAAACATCAGGAGGGGTTATGACTGCGCTCATTAATCGAAACACAACTGTGCCAACCAAAAAATCACAAATTTTTTCAACATATGCTGATAATCAGCCAACTGTGTCCATTCAAGTCTTTGAAGGTGAGCGATCTTTTACCAAAGACAATAACCTGCTTGGTAAATTTGATTTGAATGGAATTCCCCCTATGCCACGAGGAAAACCGCAAGTTGAAGTTACCTTTGAAGTCGATGCCAATGGTATTTTAAATGTTGGCGCAGCTGAAAAATCGTCGGGTAAGGCAGAAAATATTACGATTACTAATGAAAAAGGACGGCTCTCTAAAGAGGATATCGAAAAGATGGTTCGCGATGCCGAACACTTTAAGGAATCTGATACTCTTGAAAAAAATAGAATTGACGAAAAAAATAAATTAGAGTCAGCCATTTATCAATACAAGGAGACGTTTAATGGTGATGAAGGAAGCAAACTTGTATCATCTGAACAAAAATCTCAGCTAATGGCTGAGTTGACAACTTTTACTGAATGGATTGATGCTAATCAACAATCTACAGTGGAAGAATTTATTGATAAGCAAAAAGCACTCGATGATTTTATAAAGCCTTTTATGGAAAAGGCTCAACAATCTGGTCAGCCCCCTGACCTCCAACCTGATAAG
>Ga0308007_10001268_pt1 | contig 11237 bp, 8 predicted proteins | sample Neamet71_FD_203152 | JGI IMG/M metagenome (GOLD analysis project Ga0308007, IMG submission 203152) | Marine microbial communities from water near the shore, Antarctic Ocean - #71 | ecosystem: Environmental > Aquatic > Marine > Unclassified | place: Southern Ocean | collected 2014-06-07
CGAAGAATCGTGACTAAAATAACAGCGTTAACTCTCATTCAGTGGGTGAACTTTTTAGGCGGAAATAAATTAAATAATTTAAATATTGTAATTTCCTAAATGCACCACGGGTAACTCTGTTAATTTATACAAAAAAAGCAATAAAAGTAGGCAACCTATCTTTCTCAAAAATCGAAATATAAGCCAGTGCAGCCAATAGAAAAGGAGCACGAAGGTCTAAACTTTCTCTATGGCAAAAAAGTGCATTTAAGCGATATGGATATTCTCTAGTAATGAGCTCAAATAGTTTCCATATATTAATTTCTTTTCTGATACTAAGGCTCTCTTGTTCTTCCTCAGCACGTTGATTACAAGTCCAAGACGTTCTCAAAACTTTATTGAAAGGAATAAGACTTGTCACATACCTATTCTTTAAATCTTCAATCTCTCCATTTTGTAATCGCTCATAATGACTAGAAAAATTTCTGTTGACCACAGGAGCTAAAATTCCGTCATATGAATCATTGTAGCCATCAAAAAATAACACTCTATGATCAGACATAAAACGAGATTTCCAAAACTTAGAAAGCAGTACTGAGTACTTGTATGAATAATTGAAATAGCGAATGACGCAAAATAATAAAGCGAAGCTCAAAAACACATTAAGACCCTCTGGCTTTATGAATTCTATTTTAAAAAGAAAGGTATTTGCTTCTTTGATCGTTGCACCAGATAGATTGATTGCCAGAATAACAAGAGATAAATACGTCACAAGCTGTCTTTTTGACTTGAGCCCTTTATCGTCATCCAACGCTTTATGGAATGCTTCTAAATCTTCCTTCATATTCATTTTTCATTCCCCTGTAACCGATAAAAACTAATATGTTTAGGTCTTACAACTCGAAGCAGCTTAACATACTGTCAGCATTAAAATAGATAACCTAAAACAAAACTTGAGATCTAAAACCCCACCAAACTAACAGCCTCAACTATGTCTTTTAGCTGCTGTTTTATAACGGGCAGTTTCTTATCGTCTAACTGATATTCACTTTTCGAAGCCAGCGCGTCGTCTAAATAAGTTGCTTGGGAGAGTTCTAGTTGGATGGCGTGGATGTTGTTGTCTGGTTGGCCGAATTGGCGGGTGATGTAGCCGCCTTTGAAGCGTCCGTTTACGACTTGTGTGTAGTGCGGTTGCAGTACTTTTGTGACGGCGTTGGCGAGGTTTTCGTGGCAGGATTCGCCTGCGTTGGTTCCCCAGTTGAAGTCTGGCAAGGTACCGTCGAATAACATGGGCACTTGCGCGGCGATGCTGTGTGCGTCGAACAATATGGCGTAGCCAAATTTGGCTTTGAGTCGAGCCAATTCTTGTTCAATCTTGGTGTGATAGGGTTTCCATATTTCGTCTTTGCAAAAGGTTTTATGTTCATCACTTGGCGCTTTTCCTTGGTCAAAAACAGGGCTATCGGCAAAGAGGATGTCTGGGAATAAACCTGTGGTTTTCGTCGTGTATAAAGGTTTGTCGTCATACGGTCGATTCAGGTCGATCACGTAACGGGAGTAGTTCGCTTTGATGCAACTCCCCCCTAACGAGTCAAAAAAGTCGTACAGTTCTGGAATATACCAATCTGTGTCGGGTAGCTTTTTCGCTTGCTCTGATAGCCCAGCTTCCACTTCTGTTGTTAGATTCAAGCCAGAATGCGGCATGCTGACCAATAATGGCGAATCGCCTTCAAAGAACTCAAACGCTGGAACTTTTAACTTCGAAACAGAATTCATTTTTTATCCTCACCCTGACTCTTTACCTTGGCTATTTATGTTACTGCTCTTTTCCTTGCTGTTCTTTCCCACAAAAGACACGGTTCTTGACTAAATTACCACCCAGCCAATAGCTAAGTTCTCCCGGGCTTTCTACATTCCAACAAACAAAATCCGCTACCTTGCCTATTTCTAATGAACCATGTGTTTGGCTCATACCAAGTGCTTTGGCAGCCTGTATAGTTGCTCCGGCTAAGGCTTCTTCAGGTGTTAGGCCAAATAAAGTGCACGCCATATTCATCATTAAACGTAACGATAAAACCGGAGACGTACCCGGGTTAGCGTCAGTCGCAATCGCCATAGGGACATTGTATTTGCGTAACAATTCTATGGGAGGTAATTGAGTTTCTTTTAGCGTGTAAAAGGCACCGGGTAAGAGTACCGCCACCGTGCCCGATGCGGCCATTGCGATAACATCGGCTTCTTCAATGAATTCAATATGATCCGCCGATAAGGCGTTAAACGATGCAGCCATTCGCGTACCACCCAAGGAGGAGAGTTGCTCTGCGTGAATTTTCACTGGCAAACCAAGCGCTTCTGCGGTTTTAAAATAACGCGCCACTTGTTCTGTACTAAAGGCGATGCCTTCGCAAAAAGCGTCTACGGCGTCAGCCATGCCCAGCTCTGCAATTTTCGGCAAAACGATGTCGCACACGTAATCAATGTAAGCGTCTTTGTCATCGTATTCGGGTGGCATGGCGTGCGCCGCTAAACACGTCCGCTTTACCGTAATGGCACACTCATCACCTAATGTTGCGGCTACACGTAGCATTTTTAGTTCACTGTCGAGAGACAAACCATAACCCGATTTGATTTCAACCGTAGTCACGCCATCCTGCATTAGGCTTTTTAATCTATGACGACTACTAGCAAGTAAATCAGCCTCACTCGCATCACGTGTTGACCTCACAGAAGAGGCAATACCACCACCTTGTTTAGCAATATCCTGATAACTAGCACCATTTAAGCGTTGTTCAAACTCTCCCGCTCGATTACCACCAAAAACTAGATGAGTATGGCAATCGATCAAACCAGGCGTAATCCAACCGCCCTTTAGGTTATGTTCTTGTTGTGCCTTGTAGGCTGGAAGAGCATGCTCTTTTCCAAGCCATGCAATCTGTCCATCCAATACGCCAATGGCCGCATTTTCAATAGCGCTATAACGACCGTTTTGCATAGTAGCAACATGAGCGTTTCGCCAAAGACTATCAAATATCAATGGTGTTTTTTTCATCAGCTACCCCACAGCACTAGAGGTACGGCTAGAAACAAGACTCGGCAACAAGCCAGCCGGCATGCTGTCATTATGTAAGGCTTCTAGCAAAAGCTCATTGGCTTTTTCAATGTCTGTTGCAAAATACCTGTCCTTATCATAAAAAGGCACACGAGCTCGTAACGCTGCTCTGGCTTGCTCTAATCGTTCGCTGGTTTTGACGGGAGATCTAAAATCTAAGCCTTGTACAGCAGCAAGAATTTCAACAGCCAAAATACCACGAGTGTTTTCGGCCATATCTTTTAAACGACGCGCGGCAAAGGTCGCCATGGAGACATGATCTTCTTGATTGGCCGAGGTCGGTAAACTATCCACTGAGGCGGGATGAGCGTAGCTTTTATTCTCACTCGCTAGCGCAGCGGCTGTAACTTGAGCAATCATAAAACCTGAATTGACACCACCATTATCCACTAAAAAAGGTGGTAACTTGCTGAGATTACTGTCGATCAATAACGCCATACGCCGTTCAGACAAACTGCCCATTTCTGCAATCGCCAATGCCAAATTATCAGCCACCATGGCCACAGGCTCCGCATGAAAATTACCGCCAGAAATAATGTCGCCTTCTTCGGCAAACACTAAGGGATTATCAGATACCGCATTGGCTTCCACGCATAAAACACGTGCTGTATTGCGAATTTGCTCTAAACAGGCGCCCATTACTTGAGGCTGGCAACGCAAAGAATATGGGTCTTGTACTTTTTCGCAATCTTCATGTGAATCCCCTAATTCACTGTTTGTACCTAAAAGATGACGATAAGCCGCCGCCGCATCAATCTGGGTTTGATGTCCACGTGCTTGATGAATACGATCATCAAATGGGCTGCGGCTACCTAAAGCCGCTTCCACCGATAAAGCACCACAAACGATAGCTGAAGCAAACAAATCTTCTGTTTCAAATAAGCCTTCTAAAGCAAATGCTGTAGAGGCTTGCGTGCCATTCAATAACGCCAGACCTTCTTTAGGTGCCAGAGTTATAGGCTCTAAACCCGCAACAGCTAAGGCCGCCTGCCCAGAAATAATTTCGCCTTTGTAGCGAGCTTTGCCCTCTCCTAACAAAATAGTACTCATATGCGCCAAAGGCGCTAAATCACCCGATGCGCCCACCGAGCCTTTTTTCGGAATGCAGGGGTATACTTCTTTGTTAATCAAAGTAATAAGTGCTTCAATCACTTGTAAACGAATACCAGAAAAACCGCGAGCTAAGCTATTTACTTTCAACGCCATTACAAGTTTTACGGTTTTGTCATCCATCAATTTACCAATGCCAGCGGCATGGGATAAGACAATACTGCGCTGTAAATTTTCTAAATCTTCCGCGGCAATGCGCGTATTGGCTAATAAACCAAAGCCTGTGTTAATTCCGTATACGGTACGGTCTTCAGCTATGACATCATTAACAATTTTTGTACTTGCATGAATCGCAGGAATCGCGCTGTCATCAAGGCTTAACGCAACATGTCGACGGCTAATTTGTCGTAGGTCATTCAATGTTAGTTGACCCGGTTTTATGGTTAATTCAAACATGTGTTCCCCTTCGGGAGACCTTTACACGACGACTGCGCTTACCAATATTTTGTTAAAAACAGACTCGACATGCTCATGTATAACTATACACTCGTCTATTTTTGCCTCATCTTGGCTGCGCTCGTAGCATCGTGAAAACGCCTCACCCTATAATTTTTTAGATCCGCTCATTCTTTTCATCAAGTAAAAAAGAATCGCAATAGCTTATTTCGCTTATTTGATCATAGGCAAGTTTAGGCTCTGTTCTTTCGCGCATTCTATAGCTATATCATATCCCGCATCCGCATGGCGCATCACACCTGTTGCAGGATCATTATGAAGTACACGAGCAATACGCTCAGCCGCGTCATCACTACCATCACACACAATCACCATGCCTGAGTGTTGTGAAAAGCCCATACCAACGCCGCCGCCGTGATGTAACGAAACCCAAGTCGCTCCAGAGGCTGTGTTGAGTAGCGCATTCAATAATGGCCAATCTGATACTGCATCAGAACCATCTTGCATGCTTTCGGTTTCACGGTTTGGGCTCGCCACTGAACCCGAATCCAAATGATCACGGCCAATAACAATCGGGGCAATCAGTTCACCACTGCGTACCATTTCATTAAAAGCTAGACCAAGTTTTGCTCGTTGCCCAAGACCCACCCAACAAATACGCGCGGGTAAACCTTGAAACTGAATGCGTTCACGTGCCATATCTAGCCAATGATGCAGGTGATTATCATCTGGAATAAGTTCTTTCACTTTGGCATCGGTTTTATAAATATCTTCTGGGTCACCTGATAACGCCACCCAACGAAAAGGCCCAATGCCACGACAAAACAAAGGACGAATATAAGCAGGCACAAAGCCAGGAAAATCAAAGGCGTTGTCGACACCCTCTTCCAGTGCCATTTGACGAATATTATTCCCGTAATCAAAAGTAGGAATACCCATTTTTTGAAAAGCCAACATGGCTTCAACATGCTTAGCCATGGATTTCTTAGCGGCTTTAACCACATCTTTAGGATGAGTTTTGCCTTTCTCTCGGTATTCATCCCAGCTCATACCACTAGGTAAATAACCGTTTAATGGGTCATGGGCTGATGTTTGATCCGTCACCATATCAGGACGAACACCTCGGCGAACTAATTCAGGCAAAATATCTGCAGCATTGCCGCAAAGCCCAATAGACATTGCCACACCCGCATTTGTGTATTTTTTGATACGAGCAAGAGCATCATCAATATCAGCAGCCTGCTCATCGAGATAATGTGTCTTTAATCGAAAATCGATACTGGTTTGCTGACACTCAATATTTAAAGAACAAGCGCCAGCCAATGTCGCTGCCAATGGTTGTGCTCCCCCCATGCCACCCAAACCGGCCGTTAACACCCAACGCCCTTTTAAATGACCATAGAAATGTTGTCTCCCGGCTTCAACAAAGGTTTCATAAGTGCCCTGCACTATGCCTTGGCTGCCAATGTAAATCCAAGAACCAGCCGTCATTTGCCCGTACATAGCTAACCCTTTGGCATCCAGTTCATTAAAGTGTTCCCAATTAGCCCAATGAGGCACTAGATTGGAATTAGCAATCAAAACTCTTGGTGCATTACTGTGTGTTTTAAAAACACCTACCGGTTTACCCGATTGCACCAGTAAAGTTTCATCCTCTTCCAATATTTTCAGTGTTGCTACTATTTTGTCATAGCATTCCCAATCACGAGCCGCACGACCAATCCCACCATATACAACCAATTCCTCAGGGTTTTCAGCGACGTCTGGATCGAGGTTATTCATCAACATACGCATAGGTGCTTCAGTAAACCAAGACTTTGCCGTAAGTTTTGTACCTGTAGGTGCCTTCAGTACACCTGCACGAAAGCGTTTTTCTGCAAGAGTTTGTTTATTCATTTTCATCGACCTTTTAAATGTATATACAACTTAATATCTAAAATAAATTTTAATACTCTATCTTGCAAGTATTTTTTTAAAACAAGGAGAAAAATTGGAAATTCAACTAAAAAATAGCTTTTAATCAAATTCAATCCTATAAGTAAGACTCATTTTTATTTAGACAAAACGGCCACACTGTATATACAATCATCTAATAATACATTTTTGTGGTATAGATAAAATTATTCAAATAAATAGGACTGAGTAATATGGCCAAAAGACCATCTACTTTTTATTTTGCAGAAAAAGCATTACTTAGCGGTACTAACAAAGAAGACGGTACTCTAGGCTGGGCAAGTAATGTGCTGCTTGAAGTTCAAGATGGTAAATTTCACTCTATTCAGACCAATTGCCTTAAACAGAATGTGGCTTATAAACAGGCTATTAAATTATCAGGACCCGTATTACCCACTCTTCCCAATGTGCACTCACATGCTTTTCAACGAATTATGGCAGGCATGGCTGAAGTCAGCCTTAATCCCAATGACAGCTTTTGGAGTTGGCGAGAGTTAATGTATAAAGTCGTGCAAAAATTGACGCCTGATGACACACGCATTATTGCCACTCAACTGTACATCGATATGCTCAAAGCAGGTTATACGCAAGTAGGTGAGTTTCATTATCTGCATCATAATCAGACAGGACAGCCTTACAATAACATCGCTGAAATGTCACATCAGCTAATTGAGGCTGCAAATAATTCTGGTATCGGTTTAACACTATTGCCAGCTTTGTATTCTTATTCTGGCTTTGGTGGCCAAACACCTAATGCAGGACAATCGCGTTTTATCAACTCAACAGACCGCTACTTGAATTTACAAAAAGCGTGCGAGCAAGAACTCAAAAACCATCACTATCGTCACAAGCTAGGCATTTGTTTTCACTCACTTAGAGCAGTAACAAAAACGCAAATAGAAGAGGTATTGCAGTCACTCGATATACAGCAAAAAGTCCACATTCATATCGCCGAGCAACAAAAAGAAATACAAGATTGTTTACACTGGAGCAAACAAAGACCGGTTGAATGGTTGTACAACCAAATTGGTTTAGACTCTCGTTGGTGTTTAGTGCATGCCACTCACTTAGATGAGTCAGAATTGCAGTCTATTGCCAAGAGTAAGGCGGTCGTCGGTTTGTGTCCTACAACAGAAGCTAATTTAGGCGATGGGATTTTCCCTGCCGTTGATTTTGAAAAAGCAAATGGTTATTGGGGCATTGGCTCAGACAGCCATGTCAGTTTATCTATTGTCGAAGAATTACGTACTCTTGAATATGGTCAGCGTTTGCGTGATCAACAACGCAATCGTCTCTATCGTCCAACACAAAACAGCATTGGTAATAATCTTTTTCAACAAGCACTCATTGGTGGTAATCAAGCCTGTGATGTATCACTTGGTTTAAAGGTCGGCCATCGCGCTGACTTTATGGTGTTGGATCATTCACACCCCTTTATTATGGCCTCACCTCCCAAAGATATTATGAACCGTTGGCTATTTGCTTGTAATGACAATCTGGTTCGAGACGTTTTTGTAGCAGGCAAACACGTGATTAATAACTTTTTCCATGAGCAAGAACAGCAAAGTCGCCTAGCCTTTACTCAAACGATTAAAAAGGTGATATATGACGTTTAGTACTCGCTCTACTCTCTTGCCGGATAATTCTTTCGCACCTTATACGGTAATTAGGCAAAACCAATATTGCCGTATGCCATGGAAAAATAATCTTGGGGAAACACTAGAAATATGTCGTAGTGCAGATGACAAAGGTCTTCGTTTTCGTATCAGTCAAGCGCCTATAGTGGATAACAGCACTTTTTCCGATTTTAGTGGATTAGATCGATCCCTTATTTTATTAAAAGGCGCTGGCATAAACCTACAACATCAGAAAAAAAACCAGAATATCTCCAGACACTCATTAAAGCTAGAACTTGACATGGCTCACTTTGATGGAGAAGCAATCACTCAAACAGACTTAATCAATGGTTCCATTGAAGCGTTAAATATTATGGTGAGAAAACAAGATACTAAGGCGGATATTAAAGTATGCATTGCGCCTTTTTGTTTGAACTATGACTTAACAGAAATCTCCCTTTTTACTGGTTTCTACACTCACTCTATTTGCTCTTTAGAACTGATCATGCAATACATTCAAAAAGGAAATCAAAAATCCATTTTTTGGTCTATAGATTTACCTGAGAATAGCTTATTTATCGTTAACTCAGACGCAACACTTCTTTGTAAAACAGGCCACGGTATATTCATAAAAGTAAAAGAGTTTTAAGTTTACTTTCCAATTTTAAATGTACTCTCTAATTTTAAATATACTCATCGATTTTAAATGTACTCCCCAACTTTAAATGTACTCACCGATCAAATATTATCAAAACGTGGAAAGCTAACGCCCAAAATGCCCAAATAATTGGAAGCGAGAACCTGGGTGTAATAAACGCGCAGCGGTCACTATATCCTCTCCAGACCAAGTACGGCGTTTGATTTGTAAGCAAGGTTCACGAGGTGTTATTTGCAAACGTTCACACTCAATCTTATTAGGTAATACTGCCTCTACTAAGTGTTCTCCTTCTGTCATCGGCGCAACAGACATTAGATATTCATAAGGCGTACTTTTATTAAGATCTTGTTTATCATAAGCGGGTGCAAGTAATGCATTCACTACTCGTTCTTCTATCTGAATCGGTAAATCATTTTCAAAATGAAGAATAACGGAACGATAAACATCTTGGTGAGTACGAACACCTAACATCAGACTTTCTTCTGCTGTTGCTTTACCTGCTTCTAGTACTAACAACTTGGATTTATGTTGGTGACCTCTGGCAGAAATTTCTTCTGCAATATTATGTACTTCAAACAAGGCTGAATGTGCTTTTTTTTCAGCAACAAATGTCCCTAACCCTTGGTGTCGAACTAATAAATTTTCTGCGGTTAGCTCACGTAAAGCTCGATTCACTGTCATACGGCTAACATTAAGCGCTTTTACTATTTCTGACTCAGAAGGTATTCGCTGATGAGCTTGCCATTCGCCTTGCATAATCCTTTGGCTAATGGCTTGTTTTAACTTTGCATAGATGGGTTGTGAATCATCCGTTAAGCCATCAAATAAAGTCACCAACGTAGACAAAGTTTGCTTAATCCCAGTTTGCTTAGCCACAATAGATTCCAATCACACATTAAATAAGCAAGATTATATAGCTTGCACCGACAACTAAACAAGAATAGTGAGAAAGATCAATTTAAAGAGGAAATGTTGCTTAACAAATAATGCCATACAATAAATAGCGGCCTCATAAGTGGTTAACAATTTATCACCTGTATGTTATTTACAACATCAAATGCAGATGAAAACAACACCTTAACGGGTACTAGCTAAGGAAGGGGTACAGTATCTTCTCCACACAAAAGCGCCCTACGTACACAGCGAGAGATGCAGTGATAGTAAGGCGATTATCTAAACTAATTTGCTGACTTCTTGCTCTTGGCATAACAAACGTCTTCTTCCTTGATAAATGAATTCTATACTGTTTATTTATACATCTCTGTTTTTAGATCATCAGATTAGACTGTGTCCCGTCTAGTTTTCTGATGGGGCATATGCGCTGATAATAATAATACTCCGCTCAGATAAAGGCGTGTCGTTATCGTTGGTAACGTCTTAATATTCACACTATCGCTGTTGATTTGTATCTAAAAGTGGTCATTATTTGCGCTGGATATTTCTATAAAAAAGCCGATTAGACGATCGCTAAAACAACCGAAAAATTAATCAAATATTTTTGCTTCTAACAAATAATCAATGAAAAAATAACAGGCTCGCTGGTGATAGAAGGTATTAATTGAATTGAGCGGCCGCTTTTTAATTCTTGTTGCTGTAAACCAATAGAAGTAGAAAAGTGATTGATCGTCGAGAAAAACGATAAGATAAAAACAACGACTATTCTTTAAGAAACGTGCGCAATCCTTACGCTACGAATGAAGAGCAAAATACTACCCTGTGCGAGAAACAAGCACGAGCTTTTTTAATATCTTCGGGTCAACCAATCTGTTACGACAGGTTAAATAGGAAGGAAACTATTTAAGGCAATAAGCCATTGACGCCCCGTTTTTTTTTCTCTAGTCTTGGTAACACATCAGCAAAATCTGATGTCGGGATCACAACCCCGTATTACCACAGCGGCCTTAAACACGCTTCGCGTGTTTTTTTACGGCCAAAATCTGCCTGTTAGTTATGGTAGGTCTTTTTCGGGCCAGCTTCGGCTGGACCGTTCCTGTGGACGGTTGTTGTGACCTGATTTAGACCTGCCACCATTTGAGTTCACAACCTCATTGGTGGCTAAACTACAAAATACACAGGAGGCCAATGATGGCTACTTATCAAAACGGACATTTGCGTATCGATTCGTCGATAGATTTTTTTTACGCAACCAGTGCTAACGCTCTACACAATTATCTTTTCCCCGTGGAACATTCCCATAAAACCTTTCGTAAATGGATTATCAGTACCATTGCTCATTATGGTTTTGAAGAGGGTCTTGATTTTGTGCCTGAGCACTTCTCCCTCGAAAACACAAAAAACAATGGCATTAAGGACATGTCTTTAAGCCTCAGTATGGCCAAAGAACTGGCTCGAATCGTTCGCACCGAACGAGGCCGAGAAGCCCGTTACTTCTTTATGGAGTTTGAATTTCAACTGC
>Ga0308007_10001271_pt1 | contig 11225 bp, 5 predicted proteins | sample Neamet71_FD_203152 | JGI IMG/M metagenome (GOLD analysis project Ga0308007, IMG submission 203152) | Marine microbial communities from water near the shore, Antarctic Ocean - #71 | ecosystem: Environmental > Aquatic > Marine > Unclassified | place: Southern Ocean | collected 2014-06-07
AGCTCTTCTCAGCCGCACGAACAATCACATCGCCACCCGGCGCGCCAGGCACCGCCCCTTTAATAAGAAGCAGGTTGCGCTCGGTATCAATACGTATAATTTCTAGGTTCTGGGTGGTAACTTGCTCGCTACCCATGTGACCTGACATTTTTTTACCTTTCCATACTCGCCCAGGTGTTTGACATTGGCCAGTAGATCCGTGGGCCCGATGAGATAGCGAGTTGCCGTGAGTGGCATCTTGCATCGCAAAGTTCCAGCGTTTGATAACGCCAGCATAGCCCTTGCCTTTAGATGTCCCTGTAACGTCAACTTTTTGCCCAACCGTAAATTGGTCGACAGCTATACTTTCACCGATTTTAGCTTCAACTGATTGATCTGTTCGAAGCTCCCAGATACCACGCCCAGCCTCAACGCCAGCTTTAGCGAAATGTCCGGCTTCAGACTTACTAACTCGGGAAGTGCGACGAGAACCAGCTGTTATCTGCACGGCAGAATAACCATCAGTTTCATCTGTTTTAATTTGAGTAATTCGATTAGGCTCGGCTTCAACCACTGTAACAGGGATTGAGGCACCACTATCATTGAAAACACGCGTCATACCACTTTTGCGGCCGACAATACCTATATTCATCTGTATAACCTCATAGTGTACGGGGCTTTTACCCGCTATGGCCGCCCATTTCAGAGCGTTACACCCGCACAGCTTTGGCTGCACATGGGTCTAATTTAGTATAATTTATATTTATCGTCTGATTTAACCCAGACTAATTTGAACTTCAACTCCTGCCGCTAAATCCAGTTTCATTAAAGCATCCACTGTTTTTTCGGTTGGCTCTACAATATCCAGCAATCTTTTATGAGTGCGAATCTCATATTGATCCCGCGCATCTTTATTTACATGCGGAGAAGTTAAGATAGTGAAGCGCTCTTTACGAGTCGGCAACGGAATAGGCCCGCGAATTTGGGCGCCAGTGCGCTTTGCCGTCTCTACAATCTCTTGCGTCGAAGCATCAATCAGTATGTGATCAAATGCTTTCAAACGAATACGAATACGTTGATCCTTCATGGAACCAAACTCCAAACTATCTAAACAATTAAAAGAGCCTACAGATCCTGTTTATTTGTCAGGACCCTGAAAAAAGGAGGCGAGATTTTAAGGCTGAGCGGGGGGGTGTGTCAAGCATATAAACTACCTTATTTTTCTTACTTATAATACTTAGGTAGTCTGTCTTCTCTTAAAACACCTGCTCTTCTTAACTTCAATCACTTACTCTTAACTCACTTGGACGCGCAGTTTATACTCGAAAAAAATTAAATCCATGTTTATTATCGTTTTCATGATAAAAATAGAAAAAAAATTCTCAACAGCCTCGCAAAACAGACAAATGTTGGGTTAATCACCACCCTATCAACTATATTATTCACTTATTACTGTTTATTATAATATTTATATCAATAATTGGAATAATTCTTGTATAATCACGCGCATTTTTAAGCCCTTGTAACTTATTGAGTATTGTAATGACTGACTTATCAAACTACAGAAATATTGGTATTTTCGCCCACGTTGATGCGGGCAAAACAACGACAACTGAACGCATTCTTAAGCTGACCGGAAAAATTCATAAAACCGGTGAGGTTCACGATGGAGCTGCAACAACAGACTTTATGACCCAGGAGCAGGAGCGAGGGATTACTATTCAGTCCGCAGCAACTACCTGCTTTTGGAACGACCACCGTTTAAATATTATTGATACACCCGGGCATGTGGACTTTACTGTTGAGGTTTATCGCTCACTAAAAGTTTTAGATGGTGGTGTTGGTGTATTTTGTGGCTCGGGCGGAGTAGAGCCTCAATCTGAAACAAATTGGCGTTACGCAAACGACTCGAAAGTTGCAAGAGTGATTTTTATAAACAAGCTAGATCGAGTAGGTGCAGATTTTCTTCGTGTAGTCGAACAAATCAAAAAAGTTCTAGGTGCAAATCCCTTGGTTATGAATCTCCCTATTGGCCAGGAAGATAATTTTACTGGCGTTGTTGATATTCTGACGGAGAAGGCTTACATATGGGATGACTCTGGACTGCCAGAAAATTTTAAAGTGGAGGAAGTTCCTGCAGATATGGTTGATCTTGTCGCCAAATATCGCGAACAGCTAGTTGAGACAGCCGTCGAGCAAGATGATGACTTGATGATGGCCTATATGGAAGGTGAGGAAGTTTCAATTGAAGATTTAAAGCGCTGCATTCGAAAAGGAACTATAGCATTAGACTTTTTCCCTACCGTATGTGGGTCAGCATTTAAAAATAAGGGTGTTCAGTTAGTTTTAGACTCTGTCATTGATTATTTGCCATGCCCTACTGATGTCGAACCTCAACCGCTTACAGATGAACTAGGTGAGCCAAATGGCGAATTAGCTGTTGTCTCCACTGAAGAACCTTTTCGGGCACTAGCATTCAAAATTATGGATGACCGCTTCGGCGCCTTAACATTCATCCGTATCTACTCAGGTGTTTTAAAGAAAGGTTCTTCTATCCTTAATTCATTTACAGGAAAAACAGAACGCATCGGTCGCATGGTTGAAATGCATGCAGATGACCGTAAAGAGCTAGAGTCAGCTCAAGCAGGCGACATTATTGCTCTTGTTGGCTTAAAAAACGTCAAGACAGGGCAAACCTTATGTGACCCAAAACATTCATGCACGCTTGAACCAATGATATTCCCAGAACCTGTAATTTCAATCTCTGTAAAACCTAAAGATAAAGGGGGCTCAGAAAAAATGGGGATTGCTATCGGAAAAATGGTTGCTGAAGACCCTACATTTTGTGTTGAAACAGATGAAGACTCTGGGGAAACAATACTTAGAGGTATGGGCGAGCTGCACCTAGACATTAAGGTAGATATTCTCAAGCGCACATATGCGGTTGAGCTAGAAGTAGGCAAGCCACAAGTTGCATATAGAGAGACTATCACTGAAGCAATAGATGACAGCTATACCCACAAAAAACAATCTGGTGGTTCAGGCCAATTCGGCAAGATTGACTATCGGGTTAAGCCTGGTGAAATTGGTACTGGTTTTCAGTTTACATCTTCTGTAGTCGGCGGAAACGTACCTAAAGAGTTCTTTCCGGCAATCGAAAAAGGCTTTAAAGGTATGATGGAGGAAGGCCCCCTAGCTGGGTTTCCTGTCTTGGATGTAGAAATTGAGTTATATGATGGAGGATTTCACGCAGTCGACTCCTCGGCAATCGCATTTGAGATCGCTGCAAAAGGGGCATTTCGTCAATCTATGCCAAAAGCAAAACCGCAACTGCTTGAACCCATCATGAAAGTAGATGTCTACAGCCCAGACGATCATGTCGGTGATGTCATTGGAGACCTTAACCGTCGTCGCGGAATGATAAAAGATCAAGAAAAAGGTGTTACAGGCGTCCGAGTAAAATCAGATGTTCCGCTAGCTGAAATGTTCGGATACATAGGAACTCTTCGCACTATGACATCAGGGCGCGGTCAATTCTCAATGGAATTCTCACATTATGCGGCTTGCCCCAACAGTGTTGCTGAGCAGGTAATTCTTGAGACTAAAGAAAGGAAAGAAAAGGAAAGTAAATCCAAAAATTAATTACATTTTTAAACCCACAATAAAAAGCCGCCTTAAGTCTAGGCGGCTTTTTATTGTGGGTTTAAAAAAACTAGAATTGATTTTTAGCCATTACCTGATCAAGGATACTGCTAGCTGCTTCAGAGTATTTTTTAAACTCCATTGTGAATGTCGCTCGCCCTTGAGTGGCTGATCGAAGATGAGTAGCGTACCCAAACATCTCCCCAAGAGGAATGTCAGCGCTTACAACTTTACCCATAGGACTATCATCCATACCATGAATAATTCCGCGACGCCTATTAAGATCGCCAACAACATCGCCCATGTTTGCTTCTGGAGTTATTATTTCAACTGCCATTACCGGCTCAAGCAGAACTGCTGCTCCATCTTCAGCAAGTTTTTTTGTGGCCATGGATCCTGCTATTTTGAAAGCCAGCTCGTTAGAATCTACGTCATGATAAGACCCATCGAACAAAGTTGCTTTTAATCCAAGTAGCGGGTACCCAGCCAACACTCCATTCTGCATTTGCTCCGTTATGCCTTTCTCGATTGCTGGGATGTATTCTTTTGGTACTGAAGCACCTACTATCTCGTTAATAAAAATTAACCCTTCTGCAGAAGGATCATCTGCAGGTTCAAATTTGATACAAACATGTCCATATTGTCCTCGACCGCCAGATTGGCGTATAAACTTACCTTCTATGTTCACGGTATTCCGAATTGCCTCACGATAAGCGACCTGCGGCTTTCCTATATTAGCCTGAACCCCAAACTCACGGCGCATTCTCTCTACTAAAATATCTAAGTGCAGTTCACCCATACCAGATATAATGGTCTGGCCAGTTTCTGGATCAACACTTACACGAAATGAAGGATCTTCCTGAGCAAGCTTACCTAATGCGATTCCCATTTTTTCCTGATCTGGCTGCGATCTAGGCTCAACAGCCACTGAGATTACAGGCTCTGGAAAGTCCATCCTCTCCAAAATAATTTTGGACTTTTCTCCACAGAGCGTATCGCCGGTAGTTACATCCTTTAAACCAATAGCAGCAGCTATGTCTCCTGCACGAACTTCTCGTATATCTTCGCGGCTATTAGCGTGCATTTGCACCATTCTACCAACTCGCTCTCTTTTCATTTTTACAGAGTTATACACAGCATCGCCACTTTCTAGCTTGCCAGAATATACTCGAAAAAAGGTTAGCGTGCCCACAAAAGGATCAGTAGCGATCTTGAAAGCCAAAGCAGAAAATGGGGCATCATCGTCTGCTTGAAATGCACCAACAGCCTGTTTGCCCTCAACAATGCCTTCAATAGGCTTGACATCAAGAGGGGAAGGCAGGTACTCAATTACTGCATCTAAAACCGCTTGAACGCCCTTGTTCTTAAATGCGGAGCCTCCAAAAACAGGAAAAATTTCATTCGCTAATGTCCGTTGTCGAATGGCAGATTTAATCTCTTCCTCTGAAAGTTCAATTCCTTCAAGATATTTCTCCATAAGATCATCGCTTGCTTCGACTGCTGCCTCTATAATATGCTCGCGCATATCTTGGCATTCATCGAGAAGATCATCGGGTATCTCTTTGTAATTAAACGTTAAGCCCTGATCAGCATGATTCCAAAGAATCGCCTTCATTTTAATCAAATCTACAACACCAGTGAAGTTTTCCTCGGCACCTATAGTCATTTGCATCGGAACTGCAACAGCTCCTAAGCGAGCTTCGATCTGACCTATTACCATCTTGTAATCTGCGCCAGATCGATCCATTTTATTAATAAAAACTATGCGAGGAACCTCATACTTATTAGCTTGCCGCCAAACAGTCTCGGTCTGGGGCTGAACACCAGAAGATCCACACAGCACAACAACAGCCCCATCTAGAATCCTCAAACAACGCTCCACCTCTATTGTGAAATCCACATGCCCAGGAGTGTCAATAATATTTATACGATGCTGATCTAGCTTTTGCTCCATTCCCGACCAGAAGCATGTAGTCGCTGCAGAGGTAATAGTAATACCACGCTCTTGTTCCTGCTCCATCCAGTCCATAACGGAAGCGCCATCATGAACCTCGCCAATTTTATGCGAAACACCTGTATAGAAAAGCACTCTCTCAGTGGTGGTAGTTTTACCGGCATCTACATGTGCACAAATACCGATGTTTCGATAGCGCAGGATTGGGGTTTTACGAGACACTATAATTGTCCTCAACGCGATTAGCTTAGTATAGGAGATCGAAATACGTTAATCCGAAAACCACAAAAGGCAGCTGTAAACAGCCACCTTTTGATATAAAAAAAAATTTCTGTGCGGCTGTCAGAAACGGAAGTGCGAAAATGCTTTGTTGGCATCAGCCATACGATGAACGTCTTCGCGCTTCTTGACCGCCCCACCTTTACTCTGCTGCGCATCAACAATCTCTCCAGCCAAACGTTGAGCCATTGATTTTTCACCACGTTTTCTGGAAAAATCAACCATCCAACGCATAGCTAAAGCCATGCGACGAGAAGGGCGAACCTCCACAGGGACTTGATAAGTGGCGCCGCCTACACGACGCGCCTTAACCTCAACAGCGGGAGCTATTTTTTCCAATGCTGCCTCAAAGGCAACTAACGGATCCTCTTTAAGTCGATCTTGCACTATATCTAGCGCACCATAGACAATACTTTCAGCAACGGCTTTTTTTCCACTTACCATCACATGATTCATAAACTTTGCCAATATAAGGTTCCCGAATTTTGGATCCGGCAATATTTCTCGCTTGGCAGCAACTCTTCTTCTAGGCATATAATTCTACTCTTTATTTCAGGGTTTTCCGGAATTAGATAATAATTACCCGGCCTTACTAAACTTTTTTACAACCTAAAAAATAAAACATCTTTATTTTTTAGGACGTTTGGTTCCGTATTTTGATCGACTTTGCGTCCGGTTGGCTACACCTGAGGTATCAAGAGCCCCTCTAATTGTATGATAGCGCACACCAGGCAAATCCTTAACACGGCCACCACGGATCAAAACTACACTGTGTTCTTGTAAGTTATGTCCCTCACCACCGATGTAAGAACTTACTTCAAAGCCGTTTGTTAGTCGGACACGACATACCTTCCGTAAAGCAGAGTTAGGTTTCTTTGGTGTGGTCGTATACACCCTAGTACACACGCCTCTCCGTTGAGGGCAAGCCTCTAATGCTGGCACGCCAGACTTAACTACTTTGCTCTTCCTCGGCTTACGAACCAACTGGTTGATCGTTGCCATTCAATTAACTCCAGATAGAAGTCTTCTTTTTAAAGACTATTTTTTTAATTAAGCCTGCAGTACAGGCCCCTATTCAGGGGAGGCGGCATTTTAATAACACCGACGCCTCTAGTCAAGAGTGGCGGTCAATTAAGGCAGCCAATTCCCTCTTATAAACTTTCGTTTGTGCTTAATGCCTCGGCTAGTGCTGCCTCAATGTCACTTGCACTAACCGCTCTTTCTGCTTCTTTTTCCTTAGCTTCGCGACGCTGCCGGTGATAAGTCAAACCAGTTCCTGCAGGTATCAAGCGACCAACCACTACATTCTCCTTCAAGCCACGAAGATGATCTGCCTTTCCTGTGACCGAAGCCTCAGTTAAAACTCTAGTTGTCTCCTGGAAAGAAGCCGCAGAAATAAAGCTTTCCGTTGCCAAAGAAGCCTTGGTTATACCTAAAAGAAGACGCTCAAACTTAGCAGGGGTTTTTCTTTTAAGCACTAACTTTTCATTTTCTTCAAGTATTCGGTTAAATTCAACCTGCTCTCCCTTAACAAAGGATGAGTCACCCACGTTCGTCACTTCCACTTTACGCAACATTTGTCGACATATAACCTCAATGTGCTTATCATTTATTTTTACGCCTTGTAAACGATAAACTTCTTGAATCTCATTCACAATATACTCTGCTAAAGAGTCCACACCCTTTAAGCGCAAAATGTCATGAGAGTTCTCTGGGCCATCAGCAATAACTTCCCCTTTGGTGACATTTTCACCTTCAAACACACCTAACTGATGCCACTTAGGTATCAATAATTCATAGTGGTCGCTTCCATCAGGGAGTAGTTTTCCATTAGGGGGAGTAATAACCAGACGTCGCTTACCTTTCGTTTCTTTACCGAAGGTAACAGTGCCAGAAATTTCAGCTAATATAGCCGGATCTTTTGGCTTGCGCGCTTCAAATAGGTCAGCCACACGCGGCAAGCCGCCTGTGATATCTCGAGTCTTTGACCCTTCTTGAGGTATACGAGCAATAATGTCGCCGGCACCCACGTGATGATTATCGCGGATACTAAGAATTGCATTTGATGGCAACATGTAATGTGCAGGCACAGTAGAGTTAGCAAAGGTTAGCTCTTTACCTTCACTATCAATCAAGGTAACCATCGGCTTAATATCTTTACCCGCAGATGGGCGTTCATTAGGATCGATTACTGCTATGTTTGAAAGGCCCGTCATCTCATCTGTTTGGGTACGTATACTGAGCCCTTCTTCCATTCCAGAAAATGCAATCTGTCCAGCAACTTCAGTTATTATCGGATGCGTATGCGGGTCCCAGCTAGCAACAACATCACCAGCCGCAACAACAGCACCTTCTTTAACTTTAATTACAGCACCGTAAGGTAGTTTGTAGCGTTCTCGTTCTCGACCATTTTCGTCTGCCAGAGCCAGTCCACCAGATCGCGAAACAGCCACAAGCTCTCCGTTTTCACGTTCCACTACCTTGATGTTAATAAGACGAACCTTCCCGCCCATTTTCACCTGAACGCTGTCTGCAGCAGAGGCACGCGAAGCCGCTCCACCGATGTGGAATGTTCGCATAGTAAGTTGCGTGCCAGGCTCACCGATAGACTGGGCAGCAACAACTCCAACCGCTTCTCCAGAATTGATTCTATGACCGCGGGCCAAGTCACGCCCATAACACTGCGAGCAGATGCCATGACGAGTCTCGCATGTAATTGGAGAGCGAACTTTGAGTTCATCTATACCTAGTAGCTCTATTTTTTCTACGCATTTTTCATCAATCATATGTCCGGCTTTAAGTACGACTTGCTTTTTGCCAGGCTTCAGTACATTGACAGCTAACACGCGTCCAAGAATTCGATCGCCCAAGGATTCAATAATATCTCCACCTTCAATGACCGGAGTCATCAGTAGGCCTTCTGAAGTTCCGCAGTCTTCCTCAACAACCACAAGATCTTGGGACACATCAACCAAACGTCGAGTCAAATAACCAGAATTAGCTGTCTTCAGAGCGGTGTCTGCTAAACCTTTACGCGCACCATGTGTTGAAATAAAGTATTGCAACACATTCAGGCCTTCACGAAAATTTGCAGTAATCGGCGTTTCAATAATTGATCCATCTGGCCGAGCCATTAAACCCCGCATTCCTGCCAGCTGTCGAATCTGTGCAGGCGAGCCTCTAGCTCCCGAATCTGCCATAATGAATACTGAATTAAAGGAAGCCTGAAGCTCTTTGTCACCATCTTTGTTAATCACTTCCTCAGTGCTGATAACCTCCATCATAGCCTTAGCAACTAAATCATTTGCTCGAGACCAAATATCAACCACTTTATTGTACTTTTCTCCCTGCGTTACAAGGCCTGAGGCAAACTGACCTTCTATTTCTTTCACTTCGCCCTCAGATTGAGCAATAATTTTTTCCTTGGAAGAAGGAATTGTAAAGTCATTTACCCCAATAGAAGCTCCAGATTTTGTAGAGAAATCAAATCCGGTGTACATGAGTTGATCAGCAAAAATTACGGTTGCCTTCAACCCAACATCACGATAACAACGGTTTATAATTCTTGAGATCGCTTTTTTAGTCATGGGCTGGTTAACCATTTCGTAGCTTAAGCCGTCTGGAACGATATCCCACAACAGAGCTCGACCAACAGTTGTGTCAACAATGTATCTTTTCGCTTCAGCCTCACCTTTGTCATTAAAGGTAACCTCATTGATACGAACTTTTATTCGAGCTTGAAGATGAACCTGCTTTCCATAATAAGCTACAGAAACTTCTTTAAGATCGCCAAAGATCTTGCCCTCTCCCAAAGCATTGACTCTCTCACGTGTCATCCAGTACAAGCCTAGAACGACATCCTGGGAAGGGACAATAATAGGCTCTCCGCTCGCTGGAGATAAGATATTATTGGTTGACATCATCAATGCGCGGGATTCAAGCTGCGCCTCAAGGGTAAGCGGCACATGTACAGCCATCTGGTCGCCATCAAAATCAGCATTATATGCTGCGCAGACTAAAGGATGCAGCTGAATTGCTTTACCCTCAATAAGAACCGGCTCAAAAGCTTGAATTCCAAGCCTATGGAGTGTGGGGGCACGGTTAAGTAACACTGGATGCTCACGAATCACTTCATCAAGGATATCCCAAACTACAAGCTCTTCCCGTTCAACCATTTTTTTGGCAGCTTTTATTGTAGTCGCCAAGCCTCGAAGCTCAAGCTTCGAAAATATAAATGGCTTAAACAGCTCTAAAGCCATGCGCTTAGGCAAGCCGCACTGATGCAATCGCAGAGTGGGGCCAACAACAATCACCGAACGACCAGAATAATCTACTCGTTTACCTAATAGATTCTGACGGAAACGACCCTGTTTACCTTTGATCATATCTGCAAGAGATTTTAGAGGGCGCTTGTTAGATCCTGTAATCGCTCGACCGCGACGTCCGTTATCCAAAAGAGCATCAACTGACTCTTGAAGCATGCGCTTTTCATTTCTAACAATTATATCTGGTGCTTTTAATTCCAATAAACGTTTAAGACGATTGTTACGGTTGATAACACGACGATATAAGTCATTCAAATCAGACGTAGCAAAGCGACCACCGTCAAGAGGCACTAATGGTCTAAGATCTGGCGGCAATACTGGTAATGCCTCAAGAATCATCCATTCGGGTTTATTGCCAGAACCAAGAAAAGCTTCCAGCAACTTTAGGCGTTTAGATAATTTTTTAATCTTTGTTTCTGAGCGAGTAACAGGTATCTCTTCACGGATCATGGCAATTTCTTGATCCATATCAAGATCCTTCATTAGGCTCTGGATGCCTTCAGCGCCCATTGTTGCCTCGAACTCATCAAAAAACTCTTCCCTGGCCTGAGTGTATTCGTCATCGGTTAACAACTGACCACGCTCAAGGGTCGTCATACCTGGATCAGTGACAATAAATGACTCAAAATATAAAACTCTTTCTATTTCCCGAAGCGTCATATCTAGAATCAGGCCAATACGTGATGGCAGAGACTTAAGAAACCATATATGTGCAACGGGACAGGCTAGCTCGATATGAGCCATTCTATCTCTGCGCACTTTAGCTAAGGTAACCTCTACACCGCATTTTTCACACACAATGCCACGATGTTTCATGCGCTTATATTTACCACAAAGACACTCGTAATCTTTTACGGGGCCAAAGATTTTGGCACAAAACAAGCCCTCTCTTTCCGGCTTAAAAGTCCGGTAATTAATAGTTTCTGGCTTCTTTACTTCACCATATGACCACGATCTGATCATATCCGGTGATGCTAGGCCAATGCGAATTGCATCAAATTCGTCTGTTTGATCTTGTGACTTGAGCAGATTTAGTAAGTCTTTCA
>Ga0308007_10001272_pt1 | contig 11224 bp, 10 predicted proteins | sample Neamet71_FD_203152 | JGI IMG/M metagenome (GOLD analysis project Ga0308007, IMG submission 203152) | Marine microbial communities from water near the shore, Antarctic Ocean - #71 | ecosystem: Environmental > Aquatic > Marine > Unclassified | place: Southern Ocean | collected 2014-06-07
TATGAAACAAATATCATCATGTTTATCAATAATATGACAAAAATCAATAAAAAGTTTTATTAAGATATCATTAATAGAAATATCACTATATTTATTACATTTATTTAACCATTTATTTATATCTATTTTAATATTATTGATAATCATTTAATTATATAAAAGATATTAATAAAAATATTTCAACCCAATAAATTTAATCGAAGAAGCGATGTGTATAAAAGATTATAGTATATATGATAGTCATCATTAATATATTATTAAATATTTCTTTAATATCATACATGTCTTGTGTATTTGTAGCATATGTTTCTGTTGCCTTTGGACCATAATCCTTTATATCAATTGAATTATTTATAAATCGTTGAATTAATGGTGAATTTTCTTCTTCTAAAGGCATGTCAACAATAGTATTAATTGTAGATGTTTGCTTATGAATGACTGTATATATAATTATAACAAAAGCTAATATTAAAATGGCGATAAGTTTCAATAATTCACTATCATATACATATGCTAAATAATCACAAGAATATACAATAGAGAAATATAATATACTATATATAGTTATCCATACACCAATTTTATTGATTCTTTCTAATTTAGATTCTGTTGATATATGCGCTTGAGTATATAAATCAATCCAACTGTAATTTTCTTTTGTATCTTTACTTTCAACACATAGTTCTTTTGTTTGTCTATCAGTTGGAGCATTTCCGAATTGTTGTTCGAACTCATTGTCAGAGACTAAGCACGTAGTTGTATTTTTATAGAAAGCATTTCTCAATCCGATAAAATTATATTCTCTAATTAAAAAGTTTAATTGAAATAAAGTAACATTTGTTATATAAATATAAACAAAGAATTTGCTAAATAACTTAAATGGATTATAATACTTACTCAAAATAGAAGATATGATTACATATGATAGTAACATAAATAACATTTGATAAATCATATATATCATCATGGGTCCAGCGACCGAGTATATTTGTGATAATCTATCATCAAGATTGTCTATAATTTTTTTCTTTCTTATTTCTAATGTTTTATTTGACCAGCTCGCTGAATACTGATTTAGGCCAAGATTTCCAAATGATGATTTGTTTTCAAAATCATAATCTATAATATTAGGATTTTTATTTTTATTATACAAGTAACCTACAGATTCATCATTTTGTCCCCAAGATTTTGTAAATACAGCAATTTGATTTATACTACTATAAAATACCATGTAATTTGCAAACATTATTAATGACACAGAAATTATAGTAATTATATTTATTAAATTTTTAGATCTACTATTAGTAAGCTTAATATTATTAATAAATATATATATATATAAGAAATAAATAAGTAAGTAACTTTTATCTATGAAATATGAACCGACCTTATTTTTACTTTGTTCATTAAACAAATACACTATACATGAATATATAATAAATCCCACTTGAAATGATTTAGGAATCAAGGGATATGAAGATATATAGGAATATGAAAATAATAAATAACTAATAATAATTATAGCTTCAATAAAATCAAACACACTACCATCGGTATCTGATATATATTGATAGAAATCGAATATTAAACCACCAAAGATGACATTAATAATAATATTATAATCGACTGGAATAAATCGATACATATTAATAATAGAACCAAAATAAACAGCTGTTATAATAACTGCTGTTGTAGATGTGGGATTATTACCTTTAATATCAATTATATTATGTTGATGATATTTTTGGATACTAACTAGATCGGAGCTCATATTACTAATTCGAAAATTTGTATATGTTATAAATATGAAAAATATTATTAAATTAGTTAATACATCCATATTATCAAATAATGGTGTTATTGTTGCCATTGTTTTTTTAAAGTTTTTTGTGATTTCATGACTTGTATTTAAACCAGTTTCAATAATACTATTCAATGTGGTCATTATATATATATTATATATATATATTATATTCCAGAAATATAAAATATATATATTTATTTTATCTAATTTTATATTTTATTATACTTCTACATAAGTATCTTTATAAATACCCTGAATTTTTGCCTCAGCGAAATTAACAAGTGGCATAAAATTAGGATATTTATAAGGTGTAGTTGTTGTAATTACAGGTGTTGTTGTAGTAGTAGTTACTTGTTCTGGCTCCAGAACTTCAGTTATTGGTGTTGTTGTAGTTATTGGTGTTGTTGTAGTTATTGGTGTTGTTGTAGTTATTGGTGTTGTTGTAGTTATTGGTGTTGTTGTAGTTATTGGTGTTGTTGTTGTTGGTGATGTTGTTGTTGTTATTGGTGTTGTTGTTGTTATTGGTGTTGTTGTAGTTATTGGCGTTGTTGTAGTTATTGGCGTTGTTGTAGTTATTGGTGTTGTTGTAGTTATTGGTGTTGTTGTAGTTATTGGTGTTGTTGTTGTTATTGGTGTTGTTGTTGTTATTGGCGTTGTTGTAGTTATTGGCGTTGTTGTAGTTATTGGTGTTATTGTTGGTGTTATTGTTGGTGTTATTGTTGGTGTTATTGTTGGTGTTATTGTTGGTGTTATTGTTGGTGTTATTGTTGGTGTTATTGTTGGTGTTATTGTTGGTGTTATTGTTGATGTATAATTAATTACATTATATATGCCATTAACGACACTAATAATAATTAAAATTATATATATGAAATTAATATTTATATGTTTATTTATATAATCATAACTAGTCTTATCTTCTAAATTATTATAATGAATGAAATTTAATACATTAACCACAAAAAAGATAATAGCACCAACTATTTTAAGGACACTTGCGTGTGATTCTGTAACATCATCTTTTTGTTCATCATCATCTATTTGTTCATCAGAATCATCACTTATGGTGTTTATAATATTATAAAAATTATAACCAACTAAAATGATATTGATTATAAAACCCAGATATATTTTCCAATTTTTATTTTCTAATTTCAAGTAATGATATAAATTAATAAAACTAACTATTATAATAACAATATAACTAATAATATTCATAAATTTGTTCATATATATATATATTATTATAATATTATAAATTATTTTTCAAACTAATTAACTCATTTGACCAAATATCTTTAATATTTTTTAATTTCAAATCATTATATTCACTAGTCAATTTATCAATAATATTTTGAAGTTCTTGAATTTTTTCGTGAGTGAATTGAGTTAATGGTAGATTTAGAAGATAATTGTAACTATTATCAACTTTTTTGAAATCGAATTTGATTAACATATCGATGATGATATCTTTTTTATTTTTGTAAATAATAATTTTATCTTCGATTACATAAATGATAAACTTCATTTTGATACGATTCATATTGATTTGTTTATCTAATTTGTCAAGAATATAAATTTTACGAATATTGTATTGAGATAGTCTTTCAGTATAATAATCATTAATAATATCGAGCACAGTATCATATTTATTAATTTTATCATTAGAATCATAAAGGTGCATATTATTAGTATTTTTAGTAGATGTTAATTTAAAAGCTTTATCGATATCAATATTAGTATCTACTAATTTAATGACAAAACGGATTTGACTATCAGTCGAATGATCTTCATATGATACAATACATTGTGTTTTTTTAGGAGTTTGTTTATTATAGATTAAAGAATCCAAGAAAATCTTATAATTTTGAGTCCATGTTCCTATAGGTAATTCAGTAATAACAATAGTATCATTATTGATAATATTATAAACACCATAAGTCATGAATTTATTATTAGAAATACTTAAAATCTTACCATTAAATCCTCTATACCAAGGAATCATATCAGTATAAGGTTTATCAGATAGCTTATTTTGAATATTATTGATAATATCAATAGGATTATATTGTGGGATATTTGTACTAAATCCAGTACCAATACCAACCATACCATTTGCAAGGACGAGAGGGATGATAGGTAAGTAATAATTGGGTTCGATAGATAATCCATCATCTTCTAAATAATTCAATATGGGAAAATCAGATTCAGGAAATAAGTAACTAACGATTGGATTTAATTCAGTATGAATATAACGAGGGCTAGCAGCATCAGCACCACCCATAATTCTAGACCCAAATTGTCCATTAGGTTTCAATAAATTAATATTATTAGTACCTACGTAAATTTGAGCCATACCAATAATAGTTGATTGTAGAGATGCTTCACCGTGATGATATGCAGCATTTTCACTAACATAACCAGCTAATTGTGCAACCCTAATTTCAGTAAATAATTTTCTTTTGAAGCAACTAAATAGAATTTTTCTTTGAGAAGGTTTTAGGCCATCGAATACGGAACCGATTGATCGTTTTGTATCACTATTAGAGAAATGAATAAGTTCTTTATTGATGAAATTTTGAATACTTATTTCAGATTGATTAGAATCAATAATATTAGTTTTATCATAATTATACAGCCATTGTTTTCTACTATTTGCTTCATCTTTTTTGAATGCAAGATTCATAAACAGATTTTCACTATCATCATATATAAACATCATTTGTTTATTTTGTTTAAAATATTCTTTAGCTTCTTCGGCGGTGCTAGTACCTAATCCCTTATAATATTTACATTTCCATCGTTTATAATCAGAAGTTTTAATTTTCCAATTATCATAATCATCAAGATTATAGAAAGATAAACATTTTTTATTATGAGTAACTTTGACAATGGGTGTAATCATAGAGGTGATAAATCCATCAATTTTCAGTAGAGATGGCCACATAGTATGAAATATATTAATAACCAAACCTTTGATATGTGAACCATCATGATCTTGATCGGTCATAATCATAATTTTACCATATCGCAATGTAGAAATATTAGTATATTCTTTATCACACTGTAATCCTAAAATTTTTTTAAGATGTGTAATTTCCGTATTATCAGTGATTTGTTTATTACTCGCATCCTTAACATTTAAAACTTTACCCCTTAATGGAAATATACCATATTTATCTCTACCAATAACACTCAGACCACTAATAGCCATCGTTTTTGCTGAATCACCTTCAGTCAAAATCAAAGTACATTGATTAGATTTACGTGTACCGGCCCAATTAGCATCATCTAATTTAGGAATACCTGTAATTTTATTTACTTTTGAACCATTGGTTTTTTTATCATTTGTTTTTTCCTTGAATTCTGAAAATTTCAAAACTTTATCAACAATGCCAGTAGATGCTAATTTTTTAATAAATGAATCAGATAATACGGGTGATGAACCGAATTTAGATTTAGGTGTAATTAATCTTTCTTTGGTTTGTGAATCAAATGAAGGGTTAACAATTACAGAATTAATAGAAACTGATAAATAGTTTTTAACATATCTTTCAGGAATATCCTTTTTATATTTCTTATTAATTATATTAATAATACCTGTAGTAATTTGTTTAACAATAACGTCAACATGAATACCACCATTTGAAGTAGAAATACCATTTACAAAAGATATCTGTTCAAACTTATCATTTTCAGAAATACCGATAGCAACTTCCCACCTATCTGAAATTTTTTCATATATTTTATCTGATCCGGGATATAAATTAATATAATCTAAAAATGATTTGATTTTAATTTTTATATTATTGTAATAAACACTTATATTATTATCAGTAATACCAGCAATATCATAAACACGTCGAATCATTAATGATATCATATCATCAGAATATTTTTCAATTCCAAATCTATTGAAATCTGCGATCCAACTCAATTTTGTATATGGATCTTTTTTACATTTTGTAATAACAGGTTTATGAATTGTTTTCATATTATTAGTAAATTTTTGTTTATATAAATTACCCGTAATAGAATCACTTGTTTCAACATTAAATGAAGTTGAAAATATATTAACAATTTTTGCACCATAACCATTTTTACCACCTACAATTTTTTCATCATTTTTATTATAATTAGTTGATGTTAGTAAATGTCCAAAAACAAGTTCTGGATTATATACCTTTTCTTTTGGATGAATATCAACCAAGATACCATCGCCATTATTATAAATAGATATTTCACCATTATCAGGATTATATACAACCTTGATACAGGTTACTTGTCGAATTGATTTTTCTGATTTCAAACGAATTGCATGATCTCTAGCATTAACTAAAATTTCATTAAACATGTTATATAATACTGGTATATATTCAATAGTTTTTGTAATCATTTTACCATCTTCAAATACAGTTAAATTATTTGATATAATATCAGAACCACCTGCATATGTATCAGGTGTATCATATATATGATCAATTAATTCTTTTTTTTCGATAGACGACATGTATATTAATATTTAATATATAATCGTATTTATATAGTTTTCAAATTAATATATATATATTTTTAATGATTTAGGTGTAATTAATCTTTCTATGGTTTGCATTTTCCAGGTGGCATTAGTTTATTAAACCGTAATGAGGTACACTCACCCCAATCTAAAGTTCCTATGCCACTACAATTTCCTGATTTACATTCATTATGATATGTACAACACTCATCAATAGCTTTATTTTGAGGACCGAGGAGTTTTCCTTCAACCAATCTTCCGCCGCACATATTCTTCATCATTCCCTGTAGCATGAATCCAACAACAAACGCCAAAATAATCATTAGTAAATTATTATCATCCATTCTCTTTTATAATATATATATATATATTTAATGATTTATTAAAATATTTATAGCATTAATTCTTATCATTTCTAAATATTTTGGATCATATGATTTAATTAAGATATCTTTAATCTCATTCTCATTTGATACACCAAAACAATTATAATTATGAATAAATAGTTTGTCACGTTTAATCCAATCATTATGTAATATTAATACACAATTATTATAGATGGCTTCAAGAAATGTATATTGTGTCCCACCGCCATCATTATGAATAACCGATAAATCAATCATAAATGATGGAGACTTCAATATCTGTTGATCTTTGTATAACATTGGTAATGTCTTTTCATATCGTCCTTTCCAGTATTTATTGAATTCTAATTCTTTTAATTTATGAAATACATATAATCTATTCTCAGCACCGTAAATAGTTATCTGTAATTCTGGTGGTAATAGTTTATTTGCTTTTAATATTATATCTGTATTTTTATCGAAATCTATTCTAGATATAGATACTGCATAATTATATACACATTTTTTGTCTGATTCTGGGTATTGAAAAAAAGGATGTGGCATAAAAGTAGTATCAATATTAAATTCTTTTTTTATATATTCCTGTACACTTTTACGAATAACATATATATCGAATCTTTCTAATAATTTATCATCAATTAATGGATTTCTTTTTTTCCCGGTTTTAAGTTCAGTAGGATCATGAATTACTAATTTTGTTTTTGGTGGAAATAAATGTAGAAACTGATAATATTGTTTATCGATAGCAGTTATCATGATATCTTTTAGTTTCAAGATATCTTGAATATTCAAATTTTGATACATTACACTATAACCATATTTACGTTTATTTTTTTCAGTTCGATTACCTATTTTGTATATATCATAATTGTTTTTAATAGATAGATGAGCGGTGAATGTTACCCATCCACCATAAATAGGTCTTGCCATATATATTAAGTTCATTATATCTTATTATATATTTTATTTAACAAAAATATATATATATATATATAATGAAAGACAACAAATTATTAATGATTGTTTTGGCATTTGTAGTTGGATACATGGTTAGTGATATTATGGTGGGATGCGCTCGGATAGTTGAGGGGCTGTCTAAAGGTGCGCCGCCACCGCCACCGCCGCCGGCGGATGAGGACATGCTCACCTCCCACATCTGGACGGACCGAGCTCGGTCGAGGGCGATTGCTCGGGCGGATGCAGCGGAGGCGAAAGCGGCGCTGGCGAGGGAGGTGGAGTATCTCAAGGATCAACCACCCTCAGCCGAAAGAGATACCAAACTGCACCAGACCCAGCAGCTCCTTTACGCGATTGGGTAGTGGAGGGCAGATAGCTCTTGGACACACGAATTAACAGTTTTGATTAGACATTTTTATAAGCATTTTATTTTAGGGGTATTATTTAGACTTAGACTTAGACTTAGACTTAGATTTAGACTTAGACTTAGATTTAGACTTATATTTAGACATTATAATTTCATCATTACCAGAAATGGGGCATAACCAGTCATTAATACCATAGAAATATGCAAGTAACCAAATGATTAATACTAATGGAAAGATACCAAATCCATAAGTAAAAGAAGCAATAATAGACGATAATATTAGAAATAATACGGTGTCAATCCATCCATATTTATGTTTCCATGAACAATTTAATATTTGATATAAGCATGGTAGGAAAAGAATACATAGTATAATATAAATAACGATTGCATATGCTTCAAAAATATCATGCATATATGAAGATTCTGCTTTTTTAAAGGGATGATCATTCACATGTGTTTCATCATTATCATCCATTTATATATATAATATATATATATATTATATGGATGATAATAATGAAAAGGGCTGCGAAGGTAAAGAGACATGTCTATGTGATATTAAAACCAATGGATGTAACCCATGTATGAAGAACAATAATACATTTTATAATGAGTGTGATAGCACTCGAGGAGAGTATATTATATAAGCGGACCTTAACAGAATATGTAATGAATAAAGGTATCTTAAATTGGATAATAATAAATGCTACATATATCTATCATTAAAATATATATATATAGTAATATGAAACATTATTTTGTTCGTGAGAAACATGGTAAAGGATTTAAATATTATAATAAAAAAGGAGATAATATATCACATACATCAATTAAGAAATATTTAAATTTTTATATACCACCAGCGTATGATGATGTTAAAATAAATATGAGAAAAAGCAAAGTATTGGCGATAGGATATGATGATAAGGATCGACCACAATACATATATGATAAAAAATATACAAAAAATCAATCGAAGAAGAAATTCAAGAAATTAATAGATTTTGGAGAAAATTACAATAGAATATATAGACAGATAGAGGGGGATATAAAAAAACCAGGTGATTCAAAAGAAAGTCAAGTAGCGATGATATTGATGATAATAATAGATTGTAATTTTCGTGTAGGTAATAATAAATATACAAAAGATAACAACTCATATGGAGTAACAACATTAGAGAAACGTCATATAAAAAAAAAGAATGGGTTAATAATAATAGATTTTATAGGGAAGAAGGGTGTTAAAAATATATGTGAGGTTAAAAATAAGAAAATAAAAAATAAATTAACGAAAAGAAGAAAAATATTAACGAATAAGAGAGATCAATTATTTACGTATAGAAAAGGTAGTGGAGACTATAGTGTTTCAGCAAATGATGTGAATGAATATTTAAAGAAACTAGGAAATTATTCGACGAAATATTTTAGAACATGGAATGCAAATATAGAATTTATTAAGGAGTCTAAGAAAACGAAAAATTTGAATCAGTCGATTGTAAATGTAGCGAAGAAATTACATCATACACCATCAATATGTAAAAAAGATTATATTAATTCGAAGTTGATAGATTTTTATAATAATAATCCAAAAAAATATTCAAAGTATTTTGAAACGAATATAGAGAAACAATTTATAGAATTTTTAAAAAAATGATTTACTATTTATTATATATATTAATATAATATAATATGAAAACATTTTTAATATTTCCACATCAATTGTTTAATAAAAAATTTTTATCAAAAGATTATGAATATTTAATATGGGAGCATCCGCATTATTTTAAAAAATATAATTATAATAAAAAAAAACTAATATTACATAGATCGTCGATGAAATATTACGAAGGTTATCTTAAAAAAAATGGATTTAAAGTTAAATATTGTGAATTTAAAATTAAACCGAAATATAAAGATGCATATATGTTTGATTGTATTGATAATATAGAGGTACCTGGGGTAGTAGAGACATTAGAAACACCAGCATTTTTATTAACAAAAGAAAATTTAGCGGAATATAAGAAACGTAAAAAGGAAATATATATGTTTCACTGGTTTTATATGTGGGGTAAAGGAATTGTAGATATAATACCAAAAGTAAAATCGAAGGATAAAGAGAATCGTAAAAAATTACCGAAAGATATTGAAATACCGGCAATGCCGTCGAATGAATCAGATAAGAAATACATAGATGAGGCTATAGTATATGTCGAAAAACATTTTAAAAAAAACTATGGTAATACGACTAATTTTTTATTTCCAGTAACACATGATTCAGTAAACAGATGGTTTAATAATTTTATAAAAAAAAGATTTGCGAAATACGGAGATTATCAAGATGCAATAGATAAAGAAAATGACTTTTTATTTCATTCATATATGGCATCATCAATGAACTGTGGTTTAATAACTCCACTAGAAGTTATAGATAAGATACGTGATTTGGAGAAAAAGATACCATTAAATAGTTATGAAGGATATATAAGGCAGTTATTTTGGAGAGAATATCAACATTATTGTTATATTTATTACGATTTCACTAAAAAGAATTATTTTGGTAATAAAAAGAAATTAGGGAAAGGGTGGTATACAGGAAATGTGGGAAGTGAGCCGGTAGATGACTGTATAATAAAAGCATTTGATCAAGGTTATTTAAATCATATTCAAAGGTTAATGATAATGGGTAATTATATGAATTTATCTGGGATAGATCCATGGGAAGGATTGAGATGGTTTATAGAATTTAGCTGTGATTCATATGAATGGGTAATGTATCAGAATGTATTAGATATGGCATTTTGTATAAGTGGTGGTCGAACAGGTGGTGGGACAATGCAGAAACCATATATATCATCAAGTAATTATATATTAAAAATGAGTAATTATAAAAAGGGTGAATGGAGTGATAAATGGGACAAATTATATCATGCATTTTTAAAAAAACATAACAAGAAACTTCAACCATTTAAGTATTATTTCAGAAGCTTAAAATAATTAATTTGATAATAATATAGTATTAAAAAGTAGTAAATAAATATGACAATTTTAGATCAATTAGAAATTTATATGTTAATACAAAATATACAATTATTGAAGTATATAGCTGAGAATGAAGGGTGGGATGTCAAGGATATGTATAAATATCTCAGTCTATAATAAATGGTTCGATTAAATTATTATCTTTCATACATCCGAATATGAGTAGTAGTGCG
>Ga0308007_10001276_pt1 | contig 11174 bp, 9 predicted proteins | sample Neamet71_FD_203152 | JGI IMG/M metagenome (GOLD analysis project Ga0308007, IMG submission 203152) | Marine microbial communities from water near the shore, Antarctic Ocean - #71 | ecosystem: Environmental > Aquatic > Marine > Unclassified | place: Southern Ocean | collected 2014-06-07
CGGGCACCGAAGCGAAGCTATGGAGAAATATGCGAGCTCGATAATTGCACTCGATGCGCGGACGGGTCGAGTTAGGTGGAGCTTTCAAACTACACATCACGATATCTGGGATTATGATGTTCCAGCACAGCCCACGCTGGTAGATATTCCGGTTGATGGTGTTATACGTAAGGCCGTTGTAGTACCGACCAAGCGTGCAGAAATATTTCTTCTCGACAGAGAGACTGGAGAACCAATCGCTGAGGTGGCAGAGCTGCCTACACCACAGACAGACATTCCCGAAGACTTCACAGTTGCTACGCAGCCGTTTTCAGTGGGCATGCCTTCTTTCGCCGACCAGCGCCTAACCGAAGCGGACATGTGGGGCATCACACCGTTCGATCAGGCCGCTTGTAGACTGCAATTCAAGCGGATGCGCTATGAGGGTCCTCTCACACCGCCGACTACAGGCCATGGTTCGCTATACTATCCAGGTGTTGCTGGCGGAATGAATTGGGGCAGTGTTGCTGTGGATGAGGTGAATCATCTGATGGTAGTCAACACCATGAACAACCCATCGGTAGTACGCCTTATTCCTAGAGAAGATGTTAGGGAAGATGAAGGGTACGGTATTGGAGGAGCGCAGTCTGGTACTCCCTATGCGGTCTATTCTTTCTTTTTTCTCTCACCCTTATTTGCACCTTGCATTGAGCCTCCCTATGGCGAGATGGCCGTAGTTGATCTCGCGTCGCAGGAACTACTATGGCGACGACCGCTGGGTACTGCTAAGGAGCAGGGTCCGCTGGGCATTCCCAGTAGATTGCCTCTGCCCATGGGTATGTTCTATAGCGCGGGTTCAATCGTCACTGGCGGTGGTTTGATCTTTAATGCCGGTGTTGTTGATAGTACCGCTCGTGCTCTAGATGTATTCACTGGAGAAGAGGTCTGGACTGACAGCCTTCCCGGATCGTCGACAGCGACCCCTATGAGTTATGTGAGCCCGACTACAGGCAAGCAATATGTCATCGTTACCGTGGCTGACGGTGGTGGTGCGCTACAACTCGAGGCGGCAGTTGACGATGATGTTGAAACCGGTGATGTGCAAGGCGGTTATGTAATTGCCTATAGCCTGCCCGATTAATAGAGACAGTTAAGTCGCGCAGGTTGGCGAAAAAATTTAGATGCGCTGGATGATGTATTAAAATTCGATACTAAAATTCAGATTCAATATTTTTATTTTTGGGGAGGTGTAAAGTTATGCGACAACTATTAAACAAAGACTGGGCGACAATGCTCAGCGGGTTCTTTTTTCTATTTAGTGTGTCATTAAGCAGTGCAGACATAGACCAGTTGCGCTTGGATGCCATCGCAGCGGACATGCAATCCCGAGTAGATGAAGAGCGACTATCCGGAGCAGTCCTAATGATTGCCCAAGATGGTGAGCTACAGATGAACAAAACTTTCGGACATCAGAACGTGGAAGACCAAGTGCCCATGGCTATGGATACAATCTTCCGCATCTTCTCCATGACTAAGCCGATCACCGGCACTGCTCTGATGATTCTCCATGATGAAGGCAAGTTTGAATTGAGCGATCCCGTATCCAAATACATTCCTGAACTTGCCGGTGTGCAGGTTTTCACGGAATCCGATGCAGAGGGCAGCATGCTTACCGAAGCGGCGAATCACGAGATGACTGTCCAGGAGCTGATGACTCATACCGGCGGCATCATGTATGTTCCGCCACTATCGAGCGGACCAGTGGCCCAAGCCATGATTGCTGCAGGCATCATGAGGCCCGATATTTCATTGGCGGACCAGATAGACAGCCTTGGAGAGTTACCTCTGGGATATCAACCGGGCTCGCAGTGGGAATACAGCTATTCCGTTGATGTGCAGGGCTATCTCGTCGAGGTCTTGGCAGGTCAGACTTTCGATGTATTTCTAGAACAGAGAATTTTCGAACCATTGGGCATGATCGACACAGGCTTCTTTGTGCCAGCTGATAAAGCTCATCGTCTCGCGAGACAATACAACCAAGCTGCGGCAGGTGGTCTTACTCGGACAGATACGGGGCAGTTTCTCAGCAAGCCGGAATTTTTCTCCGGTGGAGGAGGGCTAACCTCAACCGCTAGCGACTATATGAAGTTTGCGCAGATGCATTTGAATAAGGGGGAGTTGGATGGCGTGCGAATCTTGTCTGAAGATGCTATAGCGATTATGCGAAGTAACCTCCTTCCAGAGGGTATCGACAATATTGCCAACATCTACCCTGGCAATGTATTCGGAGTCGACTTTGCTGTAGTGAGCGATTCAGATGCATTCAACGGAGTCCCTGAAGGTACGCATTGGTGGTGGGGAATTGCCGGTTCTTGGTTCTGGATTGATCCAGTACAGAACATAGTGTTCGTGGGCATGATCCAGAACGACAATATTTTCTATTCTATCCAGACCCACGGCACTATGCGTGAGTTGCTCTACAACTAAAATGAAAGAGCCTCAGGGGATCAAAATTTAATCTTCTGGGGCTCTTGTAAGCGCTATGGTTGTATTGCCATTTCCAATTTGGCAAACAACAACCATCCACGGCAGCACTATAAGGAAGAGCTATCATGAGCAAAGGTCAAAATAGTAAAAAGGAAACAAAAAAGAAAGCGGCACTGACTCCAAAAGAGAAGAAGGCTGCGAAGGCTGCAGCCAAACAAGGGAAGAGCACGCTTGGCAACTAAGCTTTCGAGAGGCTAAGACGGACCTTCGGTGGTGTGCTTTATGCTGGTTCTCCCAGCAGCAGCATTTGCAAACGAATAGAAAGCATAAGGGTAATTTTCTACATTTCTTTTAGAGGCGCATAGTTACGGTCTGAATGGCGGGATGCACAAGTCTAGTTTAGATGGTGTTAGTCAGGAGCTTAGCTTTATCCAGGAATTCCCTCCACACAATGCCATTGCACTTGAGGGAATCAATAGCTTCATAGAGCTCGTCCCCGCTGATCTTGTTCTTCTCATGCAGCAAGTAGAGCTCTGCGCAGCTATTGGCGTTATGCAGGGCAACAGCTAGAACAGATTGGGGTTCTTTTGTCTGTTCGAACAGGGCCATCCAAAATTTCTCTGGTAGCTTCCATTCTCGGGTAATGAAATAGGAAATGTCCATCGACATCTCCGACATTATGTCCTTGAATGCCATGCTGCCCGGCTCCCCCTCAGTGATCCCTTTACTGAAGGCCTCGTTGAGACAATTGAAGATGATGATTTTTCCTACGTCGTGGATGAGCCCTAGGAAATGCCCGAGAAATTTATCCTCGCCTTGCTCTTATGAAAAGCCGCGACAAAGATATGCGCAGTGTAGAGAGCGTTCCCAAATCAACCTTCCGAACATCTTGTAGTAGATAGCCTTAGAGAACAATAAAAAGGAGTTAGGATCAGAATACAGTAAGTTTAGAAAAACTCTGGCTGAATACTTCAAACAGGTTAGCAATCAGGCATAATAAAGCTCAGTGACACCATTAACGTATAAAATTCAGAATAGTAAGTAGATGGCTGATAGCTCAATAACGTCAAGTGTAGAACCAATTGTTGGGCCATTTACGGATATGGCACAACAACTTTCCTCTGTGGCTTGGAGCACAATGGCGGCTAATATTCCAGGTGATTTGCACTGGGATAGAATTCTCATCACTTTGTTCATAGCGATTCTTCTATTCTTCTACTACCAAGGGCGCGGCTCAAAGGGTGCCGATGGTGGTGAGCGTAAAGTCGGGATTTTGCAGTTCCTTCTGCCGATGGACATTTATACTCATGTATCTGCGCGCGTAGATATTTGGCTCTGGGTGTTGGAACGGTTCTTGCGACCTTTCTGGGCTGTTGCGCTATTCGCAACCGTGGGGACATTTACGGAGCAGTCTGTAATCGTAGGCCTCGAATTTTTATTCGGTGGAACACCTGCGGTGGAGACTAACTTCGTCTGGATGTTGCTCTATGCCCTGGTAAGTTTGCTCTGTTATGACTTCATCTTTTACGTGATTCATTACACTATGCATAAAGTCCCGGCCTTGTGGGCAATCCATAAAATACATCACTCCGCAGAAGTGCTGACTCCACTGACACGGTCTCGAGAACATTTCCTCGCAGGACCTATTTGGGCGACTGGATCGGCTTTCAGTTTTGGCTTTGCTGCGGGCCTATTTGCCTATCTATTCGATGGTGGGATTACTCAGGCAACGTTGTTTAATGTTGGATTCTTTTCTTTTTTACTCGGTTTGACCGGTGCTTTTCGGCACTACCATGTTCAGCTGCGCTACCCCAGATGGTTGGAAAAATGGATCCAAAGCCCGGCTATGCACCATACGCATCACAGTTATTTGAGAAAGCACTGGGATACCAATATGGCAGCCGTCACCAGCATCTATGACAGAATGTTTGGCACTCTCTATATTCCTGAGAAAGATGAATATACGCCTTGGGGAATCGGGCCGGAGACGCAGGATGAGTACCGAACATTCTGGCAAAACACTGCCGGGCCATTTCGAGACTGGTACAAGATGGTTGCCGGTGGAAGTTCGCCTCAAGCAGGGGCCGCGTCTGAATCGGTTCCTAAGAATGATGCGGAAGCTACATAAGTGGAGTCGCAGTAGAGCTGAGGTAGTCCTCGAGTGAATCGAAAACTGTCGAGGATTTTCAGTATTTTGCGAATGCCATTGTTTGGATTTCCCCTAAAGTTGCCGCTTCAAGGGCGCTTGTCTAAACAGAACCTAGTGTTTTGGGATTCTTCGTAATTTCACCAATAAATATCTGCTATGATGCGCTGCCCAGATCATCAGGCAACTCCAATGAATGCCGTTTCATTTGCTACTCTAGCCCTTAGGGCCGAACTCCTAGCGAGCATCGCGACGCTAGCCTATGATTCGATGACGCCAGTACAGGCGCAGGCTCTGCCGCATCTGCTCAGCGGCAAAGACCTGATTGCACAGGCCAAGACGGGTAGTGGTAAAACGGCGGCTTTTGCAATAGGTCTGCTCAATAAACTCGACGCGCAGTCATATAGCACCCAAGCGCTAGTCCTATGCCCCACTCGTGAGCTGGCGGAACAGGTCGCGGCAGAGATTCGCAGACTCGCCAGTGCTATTCCCAACATCAAGTTGCTCACCCTCTGCGGTGGAAAACCGATGGGTCCACAATTGGCCTCTTTGCGGCGTGATCCGCACATCGTTGTAGGAACGCCCGGGCGCATCTTAAAGCATCTCGAGAAGGAAACCTTACATCTAGGCGCAGTAGAAACACTCGTGCTGGATGAGGCTGACCGCATGTTGGACATGGGTTTTCTCGAGGATATCACAAAGATCATCGATAAGACGCCGGCCTCTAGACAAACGCTGCTGTTCTCTGCGACTTATCCTGAGGGCATCAAGGGAATCAGTGGTAGCGTGCAGCGTGATCCAATTGAAATTCGAGTGGAGGACAGTCACCACAGTCCAGACATCGAACAGGTCTTCTTCAAGGTCGAGAAAAGCGAGCGAATAGAGATGCTTTTCAACGTGCTTGCGCACTATCAGCCAGAGTCGGCTCTCATATTCTGCAACACTAAGCAGCAGTGCCATGAGTTAGGCAAGGAATTACGTGAGCTTGATCTACATGCACTGGCTCTGCACGGTGATCTGGAGCAGTTCGAGCGAGATCAAGTTCTTGCTCAATTCTCCGGTAAGAGTAGCTCGATACTTATCGCTACTGACGTGGCTGCGCGCGGCCTCGATGTTAAGGAGTTGGCTGCTGTCATTAATTTCGAGCTTAGTCGCGACCCTGAAGTACATATTCATCGTATAGGACGCACGGCTCGGGCAGGCAGTAAGGGGCTCGCGGTGAGCCTGTTCACTGCTTCGGATAAGCGGCACTTGCAAGCCATAGAAGAGTATCAAGGCTCGGCTGCAAAAATAGTGAGTACGACAACGCTGACTGTACCTGCAAATTTCAAACTCTACCCACCCATGGTCACGCTATTCGTAAATGGTGGACGTAAGGAAAAGGTTAGGGCGGGGGACTTGCTTGGTGCGCTGACGGCTAACGGTGAAATCACCGGCGCTCAGATTGGTAAGATCACGCTGTTCGACAAAATGGCTTACGTCGCCGTTGAGCAACAGGTAGCGAAGCTGGCATTGACGATTCTTGCTGATGGAAAAATCAAAGGCAGGAAATTCAGGGTACGCCGATTGCGCTAGTTGCAATTTAGCATTACTAAGCTCTCTTAACTCACCATCAGTTTTCTACTGTTATAGTTGGGCTGGGGATAAAGCCGATACGGTGCGCAATTGCCAGCAGCCGTTGATCTGCTTTTACCGATACGGGATTCAGATAGATCTGCCATGTAGTTCCAACTTCATCGCCCTCGCTTAGCAGTTGAAAACCAATGCTGGCTCCCTCGGTTCCACTATGCAGTGTTATAAGTCCACCGTTACTGGATTTTTTCGCAATAGGAGCTAGCGTCGCAGGTTGAACTCCGTTCGGCCACATGCTTTCTATTAGTTCAACTTCGGGCATCAATCCTTTGTCATCAATGAAGCTCATCCAACTATCCATCTCTTTCCTGAGCTCGGCTAATTTGCCAGTATAGGCAGGGTCTGCGGCAATATTGTTTAATTCATAAGGGTCATTGAGAACATCGAATAACTCTTCTCGCTCTTTCGATGTTCTAAACCACTGTGCTTGAGCCGGGCTCAACTCGCCAGCATCGCGCATGCGCAGAAGCTCTTGCATAGCTGGCATCTGCTCGCGGTAAGGAAGCGGCACATAGTAAGGTTTCTCGGGGTTGAAGTTCCGTAAATATTTGAATCGGTCGTCTCGAACCGCCCGAATCATGTCGTACTTAGAATCAAAGCGATCGGCTGCGCCATGTACATAGTCTCGAGCAGCTGTGGTCGCGTATTCACCTACGAATGCCCTGCCATCGACATAGTCTGGTGGTTCGATTCCGGCGAGTGAAAGAATGGTCGATTTAAAATCAACGAAGCTTATGAGTTGCTCATCAGTTTCTCCCGCTCTATATTGATCAGGGAAACGTATAATGAGTGGCAGATGCATGCCGGAGTCGTATAACAATCTTTTTTGGCGGGGCAACGGGCCGCCGTGATCGGTGTACCAGAAGATGATTGTGCTGTCCATCAAGCCATCCTCTTCCAGTTGGTCGAGAATTTCTCCCACTTGCCGATCCATGGCGACAATGTTGGAATACACTCGCCGTATATCCTGCCGGCCGATCTCAGTGTCTGCTAAATAAGGTGGAACGGGTACCGCCAGGTTCTCATCCACCAATAGTGGATTCTCAGCTTGTCTCCAAATTTGTGATTCGTGTGTAATTCCAAAATTGAAGATTGAAAAAAATGGTTGTCCTTCAGCGCGATTACGCCAATGCGCGGTATTGCTGCTTTCATCCCATGCTGTAACAGACTTACGAAATTGATAGTCCTCTTTCGCATTGTTGCTTGTATAGTAGCCAGCCTCCCTAAAATACTGGCTGTGCATTTTTACATAAGACGGCGGGACTGCTTCGTAGGGAATGATTCCTTCGACACCAAAATCTGCGATGTTTGTTGTACGCATGTGTTGGGCGCCAATTCGATTCTGATACATGCCTGTTGCTATGGCTGCACGACTTGGGGCGCAGACTCCTGAGCTTGAAAACACCTGAGTATAACGAATGCCTTCATTGGCGAGGCGGGTCAAATTTGGCGTAGCTACAGTATTATCCCCAAAAGGAGGGATGATTGGGCTTAGGTCTTCGGCGACTAGCCAAAGGATGTTGGGTGTTCTTGGAAGTATTGGCCCTTTCTGAGAGTCAGTCTGAGTCGGAGTGAGGTAACTGCACTGGCCTAAAGCCAGAACCAATAGTGGCAGAGTTAGGGCTTTGATCGTATTCATAGAAAAGCCTAGTAAGAAACGAGAAGTTCGAAAATACATTCGTCTAGTTTTCTAATAATGATTGTTAGGTAAATTTTAGAAAGCCTAGTACTAATAAATATTCTGGCAGTGATCGAATTCACTGCCCTAGTTTATAACTGTTCTAAATCCAATATGACTTGTACCGAGGCCATTGTCTTGCGCTTCTCTAGCCGCCGGCCTGAATCGCAAGCAATAGTTTTCCGCACACAGATAAGATCCACCCTTGATAACTTTTGCAGGCACACCGTCTGCGGAAGAGCCAAGCGATTGCTGCAGAGTAGGCCCAGTCGGATTTATTGCGTCTATTGGGTTGTGCTGCGGGGCATACCAGTTTGAGGTCCATTCCCAAACGTTGCCGATCAAGTCATAGGCGCCGTAGTCATTGGCGCCGAAACAACCTACAGGCGCCAAACCTTGATGACCATCTTCGGCATTGTCTTCTAGTGGGAATATGCCCTGCCAGGTATTTGCGTGATGCTGTCCGTGTGGGGCCAATTCGTTGCCATCCCAAGGGAATACCGTATTGCGTCGGCTGCGTGCCGCAAGTTCGAATTGCGCCTCTGTAGGAAGCGAGCGACCTGCCCAACTGGCGTAGGCCTCCGCGTCCTCAAAGGCGACATGAATTACTGGATAGAGATCCCTTCCTTCAATGCCGCTACCGGGGCCATAGGGATGACGCCAATCAGTGCCCGGAATCCAAGACCACCCTTGGGTAGGATCTTGTCCAGACTCTCCAAGCGTGAATACAACTGAGCCAGCCCTAAGGAAATCTTCGGGTACATCACTCGGCCAATCAGCTGGGTCGGGAGAGCGCTCGGCCACTGTCACGTAGTCAGTTTCCGCAACAAAACTCGCGAACTGCACATTAGTGACTTCGTGTGCATCGATCCAGAAGCCATCTACTGAAACTCTGTGCACCGGGCCCTCCTCGGAGTAGAGTCTGTCGTCGCCCATAACGAAGTCCGCGCCGTTCACCCACACTGAAGCACCCGTTTCATCGAGGCACTGACTCGCGCTATGAGACTGAGCAAAGCCTGATTGACCTGCCATGAGTAGAATGAAGAGGGCGGTGATTGAAAAGGGTTTCATAGTTAAGTTAGTGAGCTCAAGTTGTGGGAAGTAAATGCAAGCGAGGTCAGAGTAAGACTATCGGAAATTTACTCTGACCTCATCACTTACACCGCACCAATTATATTACAGACTGATTGCGATGGTCGCCGAACTTTGGACGTACTACTTTCTTTAATGGAATATTCATACCGCCGGTAGATTCGAGCCAGTCATAGACTTCGTTTGCGTAGCCTGTGATGCGTTCTTGATGTTCAGGCGCGTCGATAAGGTTCTGCATCTCATAGGGGTCGGTTTGAAGGTCATAGAACTCATTAGTGTCCCACACGCCGTGGTAGCGAATGTATTTGTAGCGTTGTGTGCGTATGCCGAACATGGTCGGAGTCTGCGGAAAATCCATCTCCCAGTAATATTCGTAAAAGATACGGTCGCGCCAGGCAACTTCTTCTCGGTTTAAAAGTGGGATAAAAGATGCGCCTTGCATATGAACTGGCATGGCCAAGCCTGCGGCCTCTAAGATAGTTGGTGCGATGTCTATATTCTGCACCAAGGCATCGATCGGAGCTCCACCCTCAAGGTATGAAGGCCACCTAACTAACAGGGGTACTTTTGCCGACTCCTCATAGAAATGGCGCTTGTCTATCAGCCCATGTTCGCCGAAGGAGAAACCGTTGTCTCCCATGTAGATCACCAGCGTATCTTCAGCCAGTCCATTTGCATCCAGGTAATCCAATACTGCGCCCACGCTCTCATCAATGCCCATCAGAGTTTCGGTGTAACGCTGGAAGAACTCTTCGAATTCGATGTCACCATGGTACATGTAGTCGACTCCATGCCAGGATTCGCGCTGTTGCTTTACCCAGTCGGGGATTCGATTCTCGCCATAGTAGTCGCGCCCTCGTAGTGGCTCACTATCTGCATTGGCTGTAGGTAGTTCAGGAATGCCATAGCTGGGAACATCAAAGCTAGGTGGATAGACGACGGCTTCGCCCTCGTAAAGACCTTGATGGCGCTCGGCTGGTTGAAATTGGGAATGCACAGCCTTGTGAGAGAGATACAGGAAGAATGGCTGGTCCTGCTCACGATTATCTAGCCAGTCGACGGCGTGTTCGGTTAAGACATCAGTGATGTAAGTGGATTCATCGTACGTTGTACGCTCGCCATTGATATTAAGTGTTGGGCCATAGTAGACACCTTGCCCGCGAAAACTCTCCCAATGATCGAAACCCGGTTGCGGCTCGTCACTGTGGTTTCCCATATGCCACTTGCCGAAGTAGCTGGTCTGATATCCCGCTTCCTGCAGATACTCGGGAAAGAAAGTGAGGTTGCCAGGGTCGGGTGCGGCATTGTCGATTACTGTATGAGTATGTGAATATAGGCCTGTGAGGATGGATGCCCGAGAGGGTGAGCACAGGGAGGTGGTGACATAGGTATTGGGGAAGTAGGCACCCTCGCTAGCTAAACGATCCAAATTCGGAGTCTCCAACCACGGCACCTTGCCTGTAAAGCCCATGAAATCGAAGCGATGGTCGTCCGTCAGGATGTAGATGACATTCTTTGGGCTGGCGTTCGCCAGCGGTTCCAAGCGCAACGGGTTATCTTCGCTGCTGCAACTTACTAGCAGGGCAGAAGCTAGACAGGTCGATAGAATTTGGATATTTCCCATAGTGACTCACCGTGATTGCATGACTTAGCCGACAATTCAGCTTCTTCACTGTAACAAGTAAGTCTATTTTCCGTCTACCCATCGGGTCTCGAACCCAATTGCCTCGAAGTGAGGCATCATGTGATCGGCGACCGCGCGCACGCCAGCAAAATTCATGGTGCCACTATTGATGTTGACGCTTTCAATGAGTAGCTCTTCGGCAGCCCCATTACTGGTGTCAATGAATTCGACCATGGCTTGTTCAATGTTATCGAGTTGAGCAAAAGTTGGGACTTGCCAGCTCATCGCTAAGCCCAGCACAGCAGCATTGAATATAAATCGAGACATACAGAGCACCTTTCTAAGAAGATATTTGGCAACACGGATCATAGATATGACAGCGCTTATTGGCTAAGTCCGCGAAGTAGCGGCTTAAACTAAATCCACCTATTTGCGAGCCAATGGAACGGGTAATTGCAGCAGCTGGTCAGCATTAGCTTCAGGCTTTGGACTAAACTTCTGCGAACGCCCTAGCACATTGTCGGCGCCGTACCAGT
>Ga0308007_10001278_pt1 | contig 11158 bp, 10 predicted proteins | sample Neamet71_FD_203152 | JGI IMG/M metagenome (GOLD analysis project Ga0308007, IMG submission 203152) | Marine microbial communities from water near the shore, Antarctic Ocean - #71 | ecosystem: Environmental > Aquatic > Marine > Unclassified | place: Southern Ocean | collected 2014-06-07
TCCCCGATACCGCTCACAAATACTCGTCCGCCCTGGATATCCTCGCCAGTTACCTGAAAGGCCAGAAGTTGGTATACACCGAGTCCAAAAGTTACATGGTCCGCAACCTCAATTGTCTCATGTTACCGGCAATTTTCATTGCCGCCGTATGCTCGGTTCTGTCGTCTACCGAATGCGACGCATCGGGCTCGGGGCTCGGGGGGCCATATGTAATCAGCGGACTCAATGCCATGATAACGCTGCTTCTCTCCATGGTGAACTATCTAAAATTGGATGCCGCTTCGGAAGCGCACAAGATTTCCGCGCACCAGTACGACAAACTCCAATCCTCTGTGGAATTTCTGTCGGGGCGAATTCTGCTTTTCAGTGACCCCGTGCTGAGACGCGATACCAGTGTGGGGCGGGGACGAGAGCGATATTTACCCGCGACAGATGATGTTACAGTGGTTCCCCGCACAATCGCCCAGGAAAAACTCTTGGAGGATGTAAGAGAGAAACTCAATGATGTGGAGAAGAAAATAGCGGAAATCAAGGAAACCAATCAGTTCATTGTGCCTCACAACGTCCGTGTCACGTACCCGCTCATATACGGTTCCAACGTATTTGCGCTCATAAAACGGATAGACGATCATAGGTGTGCTATGATTAACGAACTGAAGAATATCAAGAATGAAATTGAATTTCTACAACAGGAAGGGTGTGAATTGGTGACACCCGATGATAAATGTATCCGACTCACTAAATTGTTTTCCGAAAAGAAACGGGCGGTGAATCGATTGCTGGTTCTCAACACCGCCTACTCCGCGGTAGACAATATGTTCCAATGCGAAATAACCAATGCGGAACTGCGGAGGAAACACTACATTCGGTTCTGGGTATCTGGGAACCTCTCGTGTGTATCGGATAAATGGGCGCAGCGCATTTTACCGGCCCAATACAAGGATCCAGAAAATGTCGCGGGAGTTATTTTGGAGCAAGTGATTTCGTGAGACGGGTATGGTGGCATGGTTCGACTGGCCAACGGTTCTTTACTCAAGTAAAGTGGTATCTACATAGTTCACTGACTTTATCGGCAATCAAATATCCCAAAAGAGGCGGAACCGCATTTCCAATGTACTTGTATGCGACCATACTTTTCTTAACACTGAATACGTGATTGGGCGGAAATGTTTGAATCAACCCCGCTTCCCTGACACTTAATCGTCGCTCGGCCATGTTTTGTTCGTTTGTATTTACCGTACTATTTTCATGTCTACGGAACTCAATGTTTCCGTGATGTTCGGCTCTCATTGTTGGTGCGAATGAATTGAGGTTTACCTCCGTTTGCCCTTGCCCCTTTGCGAGTTTTTTGGATCTTGAATACATCATTTGGGAAATATCAGTTGTGATGTTGGGTTCTTCCAGATGATCGAAATATTTTCCAATCACACACTTAGTTTGGTTTTTCGTGAGTAGGTTCCACCCCTCGTCAATATCCACATTTCGTTCTTTCGAGATTCCCATAATGATAACCCTCTTACGTGTTTGCGGTATGCCAAACTCGGGGCAATATACGACTTGGTAATTTACATCGTATCCTACATCTGAGAAATCTTTGATAATTTGTTTGATCGGATCGCCTTTCATAGTGACCAGACCGTAAACATTCTCGGCAACGAACATCTTGGGTTTTGCTTGCTTAACCACTTCCACGAAACTCTTGTACAAGGTTCCTCTGCTATTAGCCTTTTCAGCGTCCACCGTTTCCTTCAAGTCATGTCCCTTCTTGCTTTTAAATCCGGTTCGTTTTCCCGAGTGAGAAAAGTCCTGGCAAGGAAATCCTCCGATGACTACATCTGCGTCTGGAAAAATGAAGTTCTCTGAAATCAAGTTGTAAATGCTTGTGGTATTGTATTTCGAATTATCACCGTTTAGCCCAAACACATCCTTCGCCCCTTCAAGTATATCATTTTGAAACACACATTCGAAATTATGTTTTCTCAGTTCGACAAAGTCCTTTACGGGATGTGGTTTATCTACAAACTCTGTGCTTGTGATTGAATCTTTGTGCACGACCACATTACCGCCAAACCCCATATCCATGCCACCAATCCCCGTGAACAGTGAAATTACCTTCAACTGTTCTACAGGTGCCTTGCTTTTCTCAACATTGTTTTCACATTGCGTTTTGCGTTTATTGTGAGAATCATAATGAGATTTTTGAGAAAAGTCTTTTCCGCATCGTTCGCAACTGTAATTAACCATTTTCGTTATATCTTGTTAAATATGACAAAAAGTTTAAATTTAAATCATTTTTCAATTAGTTTATAGCACAAATTATATACGACACCACACGCCACCACACCACTCATGATCTCATCGCCGCATTTGGTAACCTATTCACCTCCCCAACCAACCCATGCTTCATCCGCTGCCGCTCTTCCACATACTCGTCCATGGACCGCACCGATTTCTTCGCGGACGACCCAAATCCTTCCATGGAGAATCGGTACACACTCACCTGTTTCTTCTGCCCCATCCTATCGCACCGCGCCACCGCCTGAGCCTCCATTGATGGATTCCAGTTGGGACAGGTGAAGTACACCTCGCTCAACATCTGGAGGTTGAGTCCCTCGTTCCCCGCCCGAATATGGACCAACAACACCGTCTTCCCCTGACCTGCGATTTCGCCCGATGTGAGACTGGCGACCACGCGGCATCTCCTCGCGCGACTCACTCCGCCATCAATCACCGCCACACGGAACCCCCGCACCGTCAGTGAAGTTCCAATCACCGCAATCTCATCTTTGTAATTGGTGAATACCAACTTGTCGTGCCCGTTCCCGAACTTGGACGTGATATCATCAATCACCCCCCGCATCTTGCTCGATACTCCACACACGCTCCCCACCACGCACGCCTTCCGCATCGCATTGTAGAGTTTGAACCTGTGGCCTGGAATATGCGCTCCAGGATCGATCCCTGCGTTCACCATCATTCGTTCGCGCTCCTCGGCGATCCCGTCGCTCCCCGCCACATCCGTATGTGACTGGCCCACAAACTCCCCAATGAGCGACATGATTCCCGTGTACCCGCCCACCCCCTTGGCATCCAGCGACCGACGCACCGCGACATCCGCCTCGCTGGATCCAAACATGGATGTGGTATCGCGTTCCATATGTGCCACGATGGCATGGGTCGTCTGTGCTAACCGTTTCTCGTTCGGTTTCGTCCACTCAACCTCCATGCGCGACGAAATTGGGGGGGTGGAGGCACCACCACGTCCCTTTTCCCTACGCATCACGTGCTGTTGCATTGCGACCTTGAGGTGGATGTGGGTGGGGACGTTCACGCCAATCAACCGGAACAGGGCACGGAGGTCGCTGATATGGTTCTGGACGATGGTCCCGGTGACCAGCCACAGATGGTCGGTCTTCAGGGATTCGGCACTGTGGTACACTGCCGTGGCGCGGTTGCGGAGACGATGAGCCTCGTCGTACACGACCCGCCCCCACTCCCGTGAGAAGATGAGGTTGGGGCGTTTCGCCTTTTTGTTGGGGACAGTGGTACCGTAAGTGGTGATTACCACGGGGGCCGCTGCGAACTCTTCCTCACCCACCGTGCGCTTCTTGTGGCCGTGGTACACCAACGGGGTGTGGCCCAGGTACGTGCGGAAGATCTCCGCCCACTGGTCCACCAATGCGGTGGGAACCACAATCAGGGTGGGGACGGGGTTCAATACCATCGCCCCGAGAACCTGGAGGGTCTTTCCCATTCCCATATCGTCCGCCAGGATACCGCCGCAGACTGCACTGTGGACTACACCACTATCCAATCCCCGTTCCTTCTCCACCATCCATCGAATCCCCACCAACTGATATTGTTTCGGTACCACCCCCGCCCGCGCACACATACGCGGGAAGGCGACGGGGATACGGTGGCTGGTGGCAGATGGATTCATTGATTAATCGGTTTTATATTTGAATTTTATTAACTGTCGTTTAGTACATTGACGGATACCCAGGGATGGCGAATCAATTTTCCAAAAAAAAAATTCCACGACACACCCATTTTTGCAAAATTGATTCGCACGCCCAATATTCAATCATATGTACTTATACAACTGAACACCGTTTCAACCACTACCATAACAATGTCTTCCACTAACGGAAATAGGTACTCCACCAAGAACCGCTTTGACAAGGCGACCAAGATGACGGAACGCAATATAAAATGTCGCATCTGCTACGATGCAGGAAAAGGCGCGGATATGTACATGGCACATAGCGTCAGGGAGGTCGTGGCTGGACGAACCGTTGTCTGTCCCACCCTCATGGCATCCGAGTGTCGCAAATGTCATCGCATGGGACATACCGTCAGTCGCTGTCCCGTTTCCTCGATCGAGGGGCGTATTACTGGCCACTATCGTGGTACCAGCAGTGGTAAATCGCCGACCCCTCCTGTCGTATGTGTACCGGTGTCGAAGAATACATACAAGGAACAGTCTCAGTTCGGGATGCTAGCGATTGATTCCAGTGAGAGTGAGGATGAATGCGATTATGGGGTGGGGGCTGAGTATGTGATTCCCAAGAAGGCGAGTTCTTCGTGGTACGATAGTGATGGTGATGATGAGTGATGGGGAGGTGGTGGTGGGTGGTGGGTGGTGGTGGGTGGTACGGCCCGCGTTAGGAAAAACCGACCAATTACCATATAACCATGGGGTTATTTTTTATACCCCGTGGGTATTTTCACACCATACTGTAGTCGGTCAAATGGTTATATCCGTTCCCAATTCGGTGGTATTGGAAATAGCAGATATAAATGTAGATAATTATCATGCAAATATCAATATTGCAGATGAAGTCCGTTCGTGGGGAATACATGTGCGAAATTTCATAAACGATATAGTGATTCCGTACCTAACCCCATGGTGGTTAAAATGTTACATGGGATACACGGGTTTGTTTTGGGGGCTGGTTGCGATCCTGTGGAATTTTAATAATTCACATGGGAACATGGATACCGAACTAACCGTACCGGGTGAATGGTACATATCAAACGCATTCAATACATGGACATCCATCGCATACATGATTGCGGTGCCGTACACACACATAACCATGAAACTCCCGCTCATATCGCTCGCAGTATCCAGTTTCTGTTTGTGGTCGGATTCGAGGGATATTTGTAGATTCATTGATGTCACATCCATTCACTGGGTCATTGTCAGTGTGATGCTTCAAAAAACCACAAGTTCGCGTCGATACGCAACGAACCATATAGTGAATATCATCGCGGTGATATTCATGATCTACTACATTTCAAGTGATACGTATCACGGTATACTGGCGTTCTATGGCGACCACATTACATTTACTGTTGGAGCCGTCACCGCGTACAATATACTTATTACATTCAATTCTCACGGGGCACGCCCCACCCTAATTACTGGGTGCGTGGTATGTTTGCTGGGATTCTGGTGTAAATTCCGCGATATATTGTACGGGGATGCATGGGGAACTGGGGTGTTTCATCTAATGACCGCCATTGGGTTATCGGTGGTTCTCCTCCCGACGAAACCACTTAAACTTACCGAGTGAATGAGTTGTTAACGGTTGTATTGATTCAATGGGCTCCAGTCTAACACATGAAGAGATTGGTGATTTTTCACAGGCATTCCAATACCTGTGAAAAATTGAATCGGTGGGGGGAATGTCCCAAATTTAACAAACCCCTCTGTTTACAGGTATCGCAACCCATGGAAACTTCATTGCGAACATGCTCGTCCCCGCCCCCATTATTCTCACAACAGAGTGCTGTCGATAAATACCCCGGGGGGAGGTACATCACTAACTTTGGCGAATTCGCCCAATTGTGTAGCAACCCCAACGCCCAATTTGTGTTTAACCGGCTCGTTCCCGACAATGAGTCCGGAATGCCATTCCCAGAACGCCAGAGTCGTGGGTATGATGGACCCCTTACAACAGTTCCGTTTGGGAAACTCGTGGTACCGGTCGCTGCGCCGCTATCGGATTGTCTGGAAAAACGATTCTTTATGGATTCAGTGGATGATGCGGGTGGGGGTAGTGTTCGGGAACGTATCATCCAACAAATTGCGGACCTGGAATGTATAGAGGACATTGAATTCGCACAGCATACATTCAATTGTTTGCGGTGGCACATTGATTCAAGGGACGAAAGTCTCAATTGGACGGTGACGCATATCTACAGCCCAGAAAAACATAAATTGTTCTTTAATAACCCCGAACAGGGGTTTCGTATTTACGTATTGGAATGAATGGTGGTGGATGGTCATGGATGCGTTGTATATGTGCGACACGGATATTCAGATTTGAACATACTTCGAAAATATTTGAATGAATTTTTTCCATTCGTTTTATCCACGTATGGTACGAACGCCGTTACTCGGCATTGTATTCGGGTATGGCAATGTTGAGAATGGAGTCGGTTGCATCAACCAACGAATGAATCGACCACGGGTTCCAGTGAAATAGTACACGATACGCTGTGAATACCAAACAATCCCCAACCAATCCATCGAATGTCCCACATATAATGTGGGTGGATTATATTTTTCACACCCAACTGTATATGATACATATCATGGGAACAATCTCTTCCGATACAGAAACGGAATCAAACATGGTATCCATTGTACCTCTGCCGACAGTAGCCGATACAACTCAATCCACCCCCATCACATATGTATCTCCGGCCCCCAACTGTAGGGTGATACTCAATCTCCAGCCCTCGCTACACGATTTGCGCGACTATACATTCGTGCTCCCGAAAAAGCCCGTGGTGGGGATAACCACCACCAACACAGACCAGTCGTTCGTGGGCGATACCGCCCGCCCCCTCCCTGAAAAATTGGATTATACGTCCCAGATGATGCCGATCCGCAACCAGGGGGATTTATTCGGGACATGCGGTCCCCAGGTCTTCTGTTCCATGTACGAATGGGAAGAGAAGCGGGGGTGCGACTATTTGAGCCCCCAATTCATGTTCAATTGCCGTGCGACCCAGGACCAGAATGGAATGACCTGTCGTGATGTGATGAAAATAGGACAGAAGATTGGGGTGCCGAAAGAGACGGAGTACCCGTACGGAACCCAGGGAGATATGGTGGACGTGGCCCGCAACTCAGTGCTGATGGCCAACGCATCAAAGCACCGAATCACATCGTACAGTCGCACGGACGATATTGTCAGTATGAAACACGCATTGGTGGAGAATGGGCCTACGATGGTTGCCATACCCGTGTACAATTTGACGGATCCAAACAAACTGTGGGTGAAAGATGCTGACCACAACGCATTGCGCGGGGGACACGCGGTTACCTTGGTGGGATACGATGTGGATACGACCGGTCCCCATTTCATTGTGCGGAACAGTTGGGGGACGGGGTGGGGGGTTCGCGGGTACGGGAAATTGTACGAGACGGATTGGATCCATGTATGGGAGGGATGGACGTGTAAGTATAAGGGACATGCGTTCAAGCCATCGCCTGAGCCATCGCCTGAGCCATCGCCTGAGCCATCGCCTGAGCCAGAGAGAACCCCATGCGAATCTATCACCGATATATTGTCAAAGTGTTTTTGATTGAATGCGTAGTGTCATCCTATCATCATGTGCCATTCAATCAAATAATCCATCCGGAAATCGCGGTCATCCGAAAATTATCCGTAATATGGGCTACAATCACTGATATATGCGTGTCGCTCATGCGCGAATTATGCGCCCGCGATACGATTATCTGTAGCGATCGATCATATGATTGAAGCACAGTATCAAAATCATCTCCATATGCGATTTTATGGAGATGTTTTGTCATATTGGAAACGGCGAATGTGCGTTTCAACAGTACGTTGCGCTTGGGGTCGCTGTACACCAAATTGCGCTTGGGGTCGCTGTACCCCATCACCCGAACCACCGCATCCATATCGTGAAACATGACACACCGCAGTACAAAATAGCAGAATACGTTGGTTGCCTCTTTGGGGATGGATCGTTTTGGTCGGTCGGCATTTATGTTATGACACATGTGATGTTTGAGGAAATCGCACCATTCAACGTTCCAGAACCGCAACAATTTCCCCACTTGGACGAATGCGTGATGTCGCTCTATTTCCATACATTCCCGAAACACGTGTCTAAATGTCGTACCGCTCAACGTATCTGTATCCCGCCCATGTTGGAAGGCGGTCGCCGCGCAGTAGAGAACCGTGGCCCACCATTCACAGTAGGTTTCGCGGAATTCCGGTTTCCCGGGAAGGTGGAAGAGTCGGTCCATCTCGGTATTCATTTCCGTCTCAATCCCCTCCCCACCACCAGTCCCCGCCATATCCAAGCACAGACTGTGGAACAGTTCATGGATGAGAGTTTTTCCCCACTCCTCTCTTCGGTAGACGAGAATTCCCCCACTGACATTACACGCCCATGTGACCGCGGCATTACAGTGGGTGTGTGTGATGGTTGTTTCGGGCGAATCGGGAAACTGTTTTTTCGCGGCCCCCATATAGAGGTGGATGGTGAGGGGGATGGGTGTGGTACCCACCACACCCGCGTCCACGCACATCCATTCAATCACGGGAAGAATCGCGCGCAATTCGGGCAACACTCCCGATGTGGTTGGGCCGTACACAAAGAATTCCATGGGGACAGTGTTGTTGGCAAAGGAGGTGGTGTACTTATCGGCCTTTCCAGAGAAGGATGTGATATCGCGCGCTATATCTTCCGGTACGAATTTTCCCTTGGCAAGGTCGGTTGGTGGAATCGCCGATGATGGTACGGATATATGTGTCAGCGGTACAACGGCGCGGTGCGACGTGTTGATTCGATCGTACACGCCCGTGAGCCATTCGGTTGGTACACCTCCCGATTTGGGGGAAATATTGAATAGTTCATTCAGTAAATATTGTTCGGGTGGTATCATATCGTGCCTCCCTTCAACTATACTATGCGGATAGTAAAAAATTTATGCACGGCGTAAACCATATAAGGCTATATCGTGAACCATATCAGTTGCCAGAATGTCCCTGCTTATATCGCGCGAGTTTGATGAATTGTACGAAATGTGCGTGGACCAGGGATGGGAGTCGCGCGAAAATACCGAGGATACCATGAGATTCGTTTCGCCAGGTGATTTGGCGGAGGTTCGGGTTGTCATGAAATGTGATCGTAAAATAAATATGTCGGTTCCAATTCGCTGTCACGGTGACCCCCACGCGACCCAGTATGTGACCCACCACACGGACGATGTCGCGGCGGCGGAGTTCGGGGAGATGCATGTGATTGAATGGGTCTGTTGACAGCCTGTCAACAGGCTGTGATGTGTGAGATATATATCATGTGTGCACATGATATAATCGCAATATATGATATAAACGTAATGTTCCAGGCACATCCCACATTACACCGTGATTATGGAACAGTTGGTACCGTACATGATGACAAAGACTGGGAACAATTGGTCGATATATCGATGTATGAAAATAATTCACTTATTGACACGGCCACTAGGAAGTCCACACAAATGTTATCGGCGAACGATATTCGAAAAATAGTACAGGTAACCACCAATGAGATCATCGCATTGGATAAAATTCATGGATTGAATAATCAGTACATGAAATTTGCAATAACGATAGTATACCAGTCCCTGCATGATCACGTGCGTCCCGCTGTATCGGAATCGCAAATGAAACGACTGATTGTGGGAACTACCGAAAAACTTATAACCCACTACCATCATTCGGCTCATACCAGGGAACGATTGATGGGTTGGTTGGCGGATGACGTTATGGGATCGTTTATTCAACAGATCGTTACTCAACCACATCGAAGCAACTCCGTGGTGGGTGAGGGAAGAGAGAATGAAAAAGATGAGACGGGATGTTTCGTGTGGTTTTGGAACTTGTTTCGATGATTCGAAGAAAACAACCGTATGAATCTTTAGTTTATGTTTAGTTTTATGTTTAGTTTTATGTTTATCATGTCAGAGTGAACCGCTCCCCACCCCAATCCACCGCTATGCGGGAACTCGACTCGTCCCCGTACCACTCTGACATCCGTTCGGAAACATGGAAGGACGACATTATTGTTGCTTTGCGAATCACCCCATCGTTCACGAGATCATTGATCCGACCCATGGTCTCCGTCACGTACTTCGTCTCGACGTTTCCAGACGTCGCGATCAGTTTTTTTCGCGCATCATCCATGATTCGACCGTGGATTTCGGTTACCATATCGCTGCCCCATATCACGTCAGTAACCACATCGAATCTATCCCGTGCACCCATATGTTTCGGCTTTTGTTTCTTTGGTTTATCGCATACCTTTGCACGACACATTGCACATTGGTTCGCTCCCCGCATATGTTTCACGAAACATCCTGGGCAGAACTTGTGCGAACACCCCAACTTCACCACCCCATCCGTATCCTCGTCCAACGTCTCCATACAGATAGGACAATCATATGGGGTGGTGGGGGTGGGGGTGGGCTCATCAACCGATTCATCATCCGACTCATCGTCCGATTCCGACTCATCGTCCGATTCGCTGACACGCACCACGAACCCCTCATCCAAATCATCGACCGTCGCATTATCGTCTCCACCCTCTTCATCCCCGACCAAATCATCCATCCCCATCGCTACATCATCGTGCGCGAAATCATCATTCACGTCAAACTCCCCAATCCCCCTGCCAAATGGAATGAAATCCGGTTCCGAATCCACGCATGTGCGGACATTGTGACCGGAGAGACCGCAACGACCGCAAGGCATTATTTGTTGTATGTGTACGTTGGCTTTTTAGTTTATCTGTGTTTGTTTGACTTGGTGGTACCGACTGACAGCGAATCAATTTTCCATTTTTCTCGTAATTGGGTTCGATGTGTTAACGGATGTCTGTTTTATTTGGTGAATTGTTTACCAAATAAAAAAAAGCCTCTGGGCGGAATCGAACCACCGACCTTTCCATTACGAATGGAATGCTCTAACCAACTGAGCTACAGAGGCAAATGGTCTATATTTAACGTGGGTGCCTTCACGGATTTCGGTTGTTACAAGACTATAACTTGTCGGTCTCTGACGGGATCGAACCGCCGGCTTAACGATTAACAGTCGTTCGCTCTACCAACTGAGCTAAGAGACCC
>Ga0308007_10001279_pt1 | contig 11156 bp, 9 predicted proteins | sample Neamet71_FD_203152 | JGI IMG/M metagenome (GOLD analysis project Ga0308007, IMG submission 203152) | Marine microbial communities from water near the shore, Antarctic Ocean - #71 | ecosystem: Environmental > Aquatic > Marine > Unclassified | place: Southern Ocean | collected 2014-06-07
GAAGAAATTATTATTTTGACACTCCAAAGACATCAAAGATATTTTCCATTATTTGATTCTAAAAATAGGTTAACAAATAATTTTTTAATTGTAGCTAATAAACCTGATGTTCAAAATATTATTAGAGAAGGAAATAAGAGGGTAGTTTTAGCACGACTGTCAGATGCCAAATTTTTCTGGGACAAAGACAAAGCTAAAAATTTAATTAAACAAATCAGTGAATTAAAAGAAATAATTTTTTATGAAAAAATTGGAACTATTTATGATAAAACACAGCGTCTTAGAAAATTAGCTGCTAACATTTCCGACCAACTACATATTAACAAGGAAAAAATTGAAATTGCGGCATCTATTACTAAATCAGACTTAAAATCGAATTTAGTTGGAGAATATCCAGAACTTCAAGGTGTTATGGGAAAATATTTCGCACTCGCCCAAGGGTTTGAAGAAGATGTAGCTAATGCAGTTAGCGATCATTATCTACCTACAGGATTATTATCACCAGTCCCAAAGAAACCCCTAAGTTATGCGATTTCTATTATTGATAAACTAGACAGTTTAGTCGGTTTCTTCTCGATTAATGAAAAACCCACAAGCTCCAAAGATCCGTTTGCCTTAAGAAGAGCAGCAATTGGGTTGCTTAGAATTATTATAGAAAATAACTTAGAACTAAAACTTAAAGACCTAATTTCTTATGCCGTACGATTATACGTTGATCAGGGTGTTAAAATAGAAAACAACCAAGTTGAAAAAGACATATTAAATTTTCTTAAAGAAAGAATGAGAAATATTTTAAAAGAGAAAAAAATTAAACCTGATATTATTGAGGCAGCAATTAACTCACACATTGGTGATAATTATTTAGTTCTTTATAAAAAAAGCATGGTGATGAATAAAAACTTTAACAAAGATATAGGCAAAGACGCAGTTTACTCATTTAAAAGAGCATCGAGTATTCTTGATCACGAAAGTAAGAAATTAACAAAAGAATTAACTGGAAGACCAGATGCAGTTTTATTTAGAAAAGATGAAGAAAAATTTCTATTTGAAAGACTTAACGAAATTAGAAAATCGTTCACCGTTAAAGAAGACAGAAAAGATTACGAAGAATTACTCGCAAAATTAGCAGCCATGAAAGAATCTACTGATAACTTTTTCGACAATGTTGTAGTAAACGATGAAAATCAAGATATAAAAAACAATCGTTTAGAACTAATGTTTATGTTTTGCAAAACTTTTAATGTGTTTATCGATTTTTCAAAACTTGATGGAATTTAAAATTCTTTCAAACTACTATTAAGAATAAATACTAAATACTATGATTAAAAATATTTTTTACATCAATGAAGCAGATAAAGAAAAAAACCTTAATCTTAATAATTCAAATAGTTTTGACAGTAAAAAAATTGGTTTAGTTTTATCCAACAATCCCCAAGTTCTAATAAAACACTGGATAAAATTTCAACAGGAATGGGTTTGTAACATCTATAAAGAATTTCAAGATTACGATAAATATATTATTTTAATGTTTTTAATGTCTAAGACTTGGCAAGACAACGCAGAGCTATTTAAATTTAATTCAATAGATGAACATTATTCTCAAAGTAGAATTAATTTACCAGATGTCAGCTTATCAGAGATATCAAAAAGTCTAAAAACACCAAAAGAAACCACTAGACGTAAACTCGTTGAATTAGAGAAAAAAAATATTATCAAAAGAGAAGGGCAGAAAATTATTTTAGGTCAATTAGCATTAAGTTTACAAAAACCCGAAACTTCAATTAAAACATTGTCAATTTTTTTTGAAAAATTATCAATTTTGTTATCTGCTGAAGATTGGTTTGGTCCTGCCATCAGTAGAGAAGATATCGAACTATATTTTAATAAATACTACACAGTATTTTGGAATCGATTTTTTAAAATGCAAATTCCTTTTTTAGTTAGATGGAAAACAATTTTTGGAGATTTGGAATCCTGGGTCATTTGGGCGAATATGGGTATTAATCAAAGTTCAAATTTAGAAAAAGTATCAAAAAATTCAAAAAAAAAATTTAGTTTAGCAGAGGTTAAAACAGGAAGACTGTATATAGACAATATTCAAGAAAATGAACCTACGCAAGGAGTAAACGCCTCATCTATTGCTGATATCTCAGGCATACCAAGAGCAACAGTTTTGAGAAAATTAAAAAAACTTTTAAGTGAAAAAGTCATTAAAAGAAATATGAAATTAGAATATGTATTGAGCAGTAAAGGAAAATTAAATGAAAGAATTAAAACTAACTACTTACTTAATCAACAAAGCATATCTCTATTTGTAACTGATATTTTTAACCTAATTAAAAATTCACCCCTTAAAATATGAACACAATTTTAAATTTTGCCCCAGTTGGAATTTTTATTATCATGTTAGGTGTAGGTATGAGTGTAAATTTCAAAAGTTTTTTGGAAGTTTTTAAAAATTTAAAAGTCTTAGCCATAGGTTTATTATCGCAAATGATAATTTTGCCAGTTATAGGTTTTTTGTTTGCAAGTTTCGCTCCCGTTGATACTGTTTTCAAATTAGGCATTATCTTAATTACATGTGTCCCAAGCGCTGTTACTTCTAATTATATATCTAAATTAATAGACGGAAATGTAGCTTTGTCAGTCTCTTTAACTTCAATTACAGCTTGTATGTCTTTTGTGACTATACCTTTTATATTGCTAATTGTTGCACCGTACGTGTTAGACGACACTAGTATCTTTCAAGAATTAAACTTCACTAAAATGTCTCTAGGGCTATTATTTATAACCACTATGCCTGTGCTTATAGGTGCATTTATTAATAAAAAATTCTCAATATTTGTGGAAAAGATAAATAACTCTTTTTCAATTCTTTCTTTGTTGCTATTCTCAATTATAATATTCACGGCGTGGGTTTCAGAATGGAATGTTATAATTGAATTATACAAGACGATAGGATTTTTAGCAATATCACTTGCATTAGTAGTTTTGATTACAACATACGTTCTGGTGAATTTATTAAATCTAAATCAACCTAATAAGAAAACAATAATTATAGAAACTTTTATTCAAAATGCGGCAATGGCAATTATAGTTGGAGGAACAGTTTTTCAAGTAAAAAGTGGTTACTTGGCGATAGCCGCTCTTTATGCTTTATTACAGTATAAAATAATCTTACTTTTGTGGGCTTCGAATAAAATTTTTAAAAAATTTAACAAGTCTTAAGAGTTTCTCTAATTTTAATAACATCTGTTACACCAGAAAAGGTGTGCGTAATTGTAACATGTAAAAATTTATATCTGGTAGTAGAAGACAGCAGTTTTGTGTGATTTAGATATATTTTGTTTCCCCTTAATTAAGTTGAGTTACACAAAACTAAACTACTCTTAAAAATTCTAATAATTTAACTTTAATCGAAATTCGAAAGTTTTTTTATTATGAAATGTACTTAATTTCTAAAAAAAATAAAATACTAAAGCAACTGATAAAAAAATAGTCCCAAAAATTATAATATTTATTTTTTTTTCTCGTCTCTTTTCAGCGCGTATTTTTTTTATTAAATGTTCAATATTAGGTTTTACTACTTCTTTTATATTTTTTGTGCTTGTAGTACGTGCAGTTAAAATAGTTTCTGTAGAAAAATTATTTTCTTTATATGGAGAACTCATAAAAACTACTTTAAAGGTAAACATGAATATTGAAATAGATCATATGTTCACAATGGGTTAAAAAAAATAATTTTATATAATTATAATTTTCATTAATCTTTAGAGATAATATTAAAAAGGATTAGATATTTCCGTTAAAAGCTACACAAGCAAAGAGATTATAGTAATCCAATCGAATTTAAAAAGTTTTGGTTCAGCTTCTAGAAAACTAGATTTACAATAACAAACTAGTATCAAAAGATTTAGCACTATGTGTGATAGCCCCTACAGAGATTCTATTAATTCCTGTATTGGATATTTTTTTGATATTATTTAAATCGGCGTTACCAGAGTATTCTGTCTCATATTTATTTTTACAAAGCTTTAAACATCTTCTTAATTGTTCAGGGCTCATATTGTCAAAAAGTATTCTTTTAAATTTAAGTCCAAGAACTTGTTTTAATTGTTTTGTACTTTCTATCTCTACAGTCACAATTTTTTTAGATTTAATAGCCTTTTCAACTAAGTTTTTTAGACTATCCTCAGCACTTATATGATTATCTTTAATTAAAATCTCGTCACTTAGATTATACCTATGATTGTGACCACCACCTTTTTTAACAGCGTATTTTTCTAAAATTCTCAAATTTGGTGTAGTTTTTCTTGTGCAACAAATTTTAGTTTTTTTATTAACTTTTTGAGTGAATTGATTAGTTAATGTCGCAATGCCAGAGGCATGATTCAAAAAATTTAAAGCTGTTCTTTCAGCGGTTAAAATGGTTTTAGTTTTGGCTTTTATTTCAGCAATAACTTTGTTTTTTTTAACTTTAGATCCATCTTTAACTTTACTTATGAAAACTGACTCTTTATCTAAAATTTTAAAAGCAGCTCTACAAAAGTCTAAACCAGCAATAACCCCATCTTGTTTTGCAATTATTTTTGCTTTAATCTTTTTATTTTTAAAACTTATAAGCTTAGTTGTTATATCTCCAAAAGGTTCGAGATCTTCCTTGAGAGCTTGTTTAACAATTGAGTTGATGTAGTTTTGATTTAGTTTTGACACCGCAGTTTAACGGCCAATTTCAGTCATTCTTAATACCGATTTTCTTGCAGCATCTGAAATTTTTTTGTCAATATTGATTTCATTAGTCTCATTTTCCAAACAATCTAAAATTTTCTCTAAATTAATCTTTTTCATGTAAGGACAAAGGTTGCATGGTTTAATAAATTCTACTTCAGGGTTGTCTGCTTCAACGTTGTCACTCATAGAGCACTCTGTAACTAGCATAACTTTTTTTGGTTTGTTTTTATTTACATAATTAGCCATTCCAGATGTTGACCCCGCAAAATCAGATACCTTAATAACATCGGGTGGACATTCTGGATGTGCTATAATTTTTATACCTGGGTTTGCTGCCCTAACCTCTTCAACTTCTTTAGCTGTAAATTTTTCATGAACAATGCACGTGCCCTTCCAAGAAATAATTTTAATATTTGTATTGCTAGCTACATAATTTGCTAAATATTGATCTGGAAGAAAAATAACTTTATCAACATTTAGAGATTCTACGACTTTCACTGCATTAGCTGATGTACAGCATATATCTGTCTCTGCCTTAACGTCAGCAGAAGTATTTATATAAGAGACAACAGGAACACCTGGATATTTTTGTTTAAGTAACCTTACGTCGTCTCCCGTAATAGATGCTGACAACGAACAACCAGCAGACATGTCTGGCAGTAAAACTTTTTTAGATGGATTCATAAGTTTTGCTGTCTCGGCCATAAAGTGTACACCGCAGAGTACAATAATACGTGCTGACGTCTTCGCCGCCTCCATTGCTAGAGCAAGAGAATCAGCAGAGATATCTGCAACACCATGATAAATTTCGGGTGTCTGATAGTTATGAGCTAAAATAACAGCATTCTTTTCTACTTTTAGTCTATTAATTTTTTCAATAAGTGGGGCATGAATTTTCCACTCTATTTCAGGAACGGACTTAGAAATCTTTTTATAAATTTCAGCCGTTGATTGATTAAACTCTTGTTGTGTAGACATACTTATTCTAGTCTACCAATTTGAAAGAAATTTGTCATTCATTTATTGTCGCATATAGCAAGCGGTCGTGCTGAAATTGGTAGACAGGCACGGTTGAGGGCCGTGTGGGGCAACCCATGAGAGTTCGATTCTCTCCGACCGCACCAAAAAACTCAATTAAGCATAAAATTAGGTTTGTTAAAATTTGCCAATTATCATTACATTAAAAGAGTTTTTTTAAATGGTAATTTTGATAATCATAAAAAATGAAAAATAAAAATTTTTTTTATATTTTTAATATCATTAATCTTTTTTTTATTTTTCTATCTTTTTTTTTATTGATATACACATTTTACCAAGCACAAATTGTGCATGAATCAGCGCAACTAAAATACTACCTAAAATACTATTTATTATTTTCTGCATCATTAATCATATGGCTTTACATAAAAAAAATTAAAACAGAGCTAAGAGTTATATTTCTAATCACAGGCAGTGTATTGTTTTTTTCTTTATACATTTTTGAAACAGTTCGATTTTATAATCTTTCAATTAATAGTTTGTTTTCAGAGAAAAAAAAAATAACATATTCTAAAAATAAAAAATTAGTTTTGTTAGAAAAATTAAGAAAGCGTAATCCAAACACGTATCCTTCAATTATTCCAAGTATATTTTTAGATAAAAAAGAGATAGATATTTTTCCATTATCTGGCATATCAAATGTGAAAACAATTTTTTGCAAAGAAGGACCAAAGTATTCCATATATCAAAGTGATAGGTATGGATTTAACAATCCAGACAATCAATGGGTAAAAAATTTAGATTATGTTTTGATCGGAGATTCTTTTGCACAAGGTGCTTGCGTAAAAGAAGGGGAAGATATTGGAAGCCATTTGAGAAAATTAACAAATAAAATTACTTTAACCTTAGGCATGGCAGGCAACGGCCCTTTAATAGAACTCGCTTCATTAAAAGAATATGTTTCAGATAAAAATGTAAAAAATATAATTTGGATTTACTTTGAAAGAAATGATTTGAATGATTTAAAAAAAGAAAAAAAAAATAAAACTTTAATTAAATATTTAAAAAAAAATTTTTCCCAGCAACTAAATAAAAAGCAAGGTCAGATTAATAATATTGTAAAAAAAATTATACTAGAAAAAGAAAAAAAATTAAAAGCAAATAGTTCTGAAAAAAAAATATATAACACTTCTTCTTTTCAAAAAATAATTAGATTACAGATAGTCCGTGATAAAACTGCTTTTGATAGAGGTCTCGATTTTGGCGTAGATCCTTTATTTGAAAAGATAATTATAAAAGCGAAGAAATTTGCAGAAGAAAAGAATTCAAAATTTTACTTTATTTATTTGCCTGATAAGGAGTCTTTTAAAAAAAATAATATTAATAAAAAAAATTTTTTGAAGAAACAGGAAGTGCTTGAAATTTTAAAAAAGAACAATATAAATATTATTGATATCAATTCTACCTTATTTTTAAAAGCAGAAGATCCTCTAGCTTTATTTGCTCATAAAATTTACGGCCACTATAGTGCAGACACATATTTAAAAATTGCAGAAATTATTACAAATTACATAGATCAATAAACCTAAATTTAAAGCACTAGAAATATAATTAGTTTAAAAAATATAACCATAAACCAATCTAGAGCTCGTTATTAATATAAGAGCATAAATTATGTTATAGAATAAATTTTCTTCAATATATTTTAAAATTTGATAGCCAATTAAAATTCCCACAATTGACAACGGAAAAAGCATCATAGATTGCTTGAAACTATCAAAGGTAATCATAGAGAGATTGATATAAAAAGGGAATTTAATCAAATTAACGAAAGTAAAAAATACAACTCTTGTTCCAACGTATATTTCTTTTTTCATTCTCAAAGGAAGAAGATAAATACTGGTTGGTGTTCCCCCGGCATGAACACAAAAACTAGTAAATCCGGCAACAGTAGAACAAAGACCACCTTTTAAAAAAGATTTTTTAGTAGGAGTGAGTTTATTCTTTTTAAATAAAAAATAGTGTGCCGAAAAAAGAAACCCCATTAAACCAACAATGAATTTTAATAAATCTTCTGAAAAATAAGAAAATGTCACAGAACCGATAAAAATACCAACAGCAGAAAATGGTACTATTAATTTTAAAGTATTTAGATCAAATTCTTTTCTAAATCGATATACAGCAATAAAATCAGAAAGGATAAGTATTGGTAAAATAACTGCCAAAGCTTGACTTAAAGGCATAACAACAGTCATCAATGGAATAGAGATCAGAGCAATTGAACCACCTAATCCTGACTTAGCAATGCCAAAAATAATAATTGCAGGAACTACGCAAAAAAAAAATAAAAGGTTAATCTCCATTTTATAATTTAAAATGATCTGGAACTAGTATTTGAATGTCAGTATTATTAACTTTTAAATTTTCTTTGTAGAATTCTAAAAAATTTGGATTGAAAAGTTTTATTAAAGCAAAAGGGTATGAACCATCAATTAATACTTTACCTACCACATGTTCTTTAAATTTGATTTCATCTGAAATTTTTAAAGTTTTTCTTGCAATAATTGGAATGAGTTTTCGTCTAACTTTATTTTTTAATTTCATTCTTGCGGTATTTTCTTGGCCTACATAACAACCCTTTTTAAAATCAATAGCATTTAACTCTTCAAAATTAGATTCTAAACTAAATAAATTATCTTGAAGATTTTTTATACCCTGAATAGGTATACCTTCCACATGAGCAGCCCTTAAATAATTAGATCTATCTATAATTTTTAAACCTAATTTTTTTATTGTAAGGTGTAATTTATCAAGGCTTGATAAAATTCTGGCTCCTAGTTTTGTTGAGCGTGTATCTAAAAAAAAGGGACTTTCCCTATATAAGATAGTTTTTTCTATAGAGCCCACTTCATTCTGAATCTCTTTAAACTTTTCTTCACTCGTAATCCCTATTACATAAGATGATGACAAATCTTTAATATCAATTTTGGACCTCAATTTATATTTTGAGAGGTGCCTTATAAGATCTTCCCTAAAAGTATTGTCACAATCTAAAAAAAAACCATTACTATTTTTTATGATAAAAAATTCATATAAATATTTGCCTTGTGGAGTAAAAATTCCTGAAAATATTGAATTAGATTCGGTCACTTTTTCAATATCGTTACTAATTATATTTTGTAGAAAATTTTTTGCATCAAGCCCCTCAATGGCAACTAAACCTCGATCTTCAAGTATAATGATTTGATTTTTTTCCATATTTGCAAGTTTACAATGTATAATATATTTAAGTAATCATGTCTGAAAATTATAGTCTTATTATTAAAAACGGATCTTGCTATGTAAATGGTAAATTAGAGAAAACAGATATTGCCTTAGTTGATAATAAAATTAAAAAGATTGGAAAAGTAGAAGCAAATGGCGTCAAGGTATTCGATGCTTCAGATAAACTAGTCTTACCTGGGATAATTGATACTCAGACACATTTTAGAGAACCTGGATCAACAGATAAAGAAGATCTTGAAAGCGGAAGTAGAGCAGCAGTACTTGGTGGTGTTACATCAGTATTTGAAATGCCAAACACTAATCCACCAACTTCTAATTTAGTTGAGTTTAATAAAAAACTAAATTTAGCAAAAAAAAGAATGCATTGTAATTATGCTTTTTATTTTGGCGCCACCCCTGAAAATATTGCTCAACTTTCAAAATTAAAAGGTTTAAAAGGTTGTTGTGGCGTTAAACTTTTTGCTGGTTCTTCAACTGGTAAATTACTAGTTGATAAAGAAGAAGATATTGAAAAAGTTATTTCTCAAAGTGATAGAATAGTTTCTATTCACTCAGAAGATGAAGCAATTTTAAAGTTGAGAAAAAAATTTATTAAAGAAGGAGATGTACATTCTCATTCAGAATGGAGGAATTCAGAATGTGCAATTTCATCTACACGAAGAGTTGTTAAAATAGCTGAACGATATAATAAACAAATTCATGTGTTACACGTTACTACAAAAGATGAAGTTGACTTTTTAGCAATGCATAAAAAAAATGTGACGTTTGAAATAACACCACAACACTTAACTTTATACGCACCAGACTGTTATGATAGGTTAGGAACTTTTGCTCAAATGAACCCACCTATTAGAACAAAAGAACATTACGATAGATTATGGGTAGCTGTTAAAAATTCGGTTGTTGATGTTTTAGGATCAGACCACGCGCCACACTCTAAAGAAGACAAGAAGAAAAAATATCCTGCCTCTCCTTCAGGTATGCCTGGGGTACAAACTATTCTACCCGTTATGTTGAATCATGTTAATAATGAAAAACTAAGTTTAGACCAGTTAATTAAATTAATGTGTGAAAATCCTTGTAAAATTTTTGGCATTAAGAATAAAGGTTTCATCAAAGAAACTTTTGATGCTGATTTAACAATTGTAGACATGAATAAAGTGCAAACTATCAAAGATGAAATGATAGCAAGTAAGTGTGGTTGGACACCGTTTAATAATTTTACCGTAAAAGGTTTTCCAGTAGCAACAATTATTAATGGAAAAGTAGTGATGACAGAAGGAAAAGTTAGTATTGAAGGATCAGGCCAACCTTTAGATTTTTAATATATTATTTTCTATTAAATCTTCTTTTATTTCCTCTAGGATCATTGGATCATCAATAGTTGCTGGTATTTTATAAGGTTCGTTGTCAGCAATTTTTCGAACTGTTCCTCTTAGAATTTTTCCAGATCTCGTTTTAGGAAGTCTTTTAACAATAATTGCAATTTTAAAAGCTGCAACTGGTCCAACTTTATCTCTAACCATCTTTACACATTCTTCAGTAATTTCCTTTTTATCTTTATAAACCCCTGTTTTTAAGGCGAGCAAGCCAATTGGAATTTGACCTTTAAGTTTATCTGCTATTCCAAGAACAGCACATTCAGCTACGTCTTTATGTTCAGCTAATACTTCTTCTATTGCACCGGTTGATAACCTATGACCTGCAACATTAATAACATCATCGGTTCGTGACATAATCCAAACATAGCCATCTTCATCAATATGTCCTGCGTCATAAGTCTGATAGTAACCGGGGTAAGTTGACATATAGTTTATTTTATATCTATCGTCAGCCTCCCATAGAGTAGGGAATGTTCCAGGAGGTAGAGGAAGTTTAATAACAATATCACCCATTACACCAGGCTTAACTTCTTTTCTATCAGAGTTTAACACTTTTACATCATAGCCTGGCACTGGTTTGAAAGCAGATCCATATTTAACCGGAAAGGACTCTATGCCTGTACAGTCTGCTGTTATTGCCCAACTAGTTTCAGTTTGCCACCAATGATCTATTACAGGAGAGTTTGAAAGTTTTTCAAACCATCTAATTGTATCTGGATCAGCTCTTTCTCCAGCAAGAAATAATTTTTCAAATTTACTTAGATCATATTTTTTAAAAAA
>Ga0308007_10001281_pt1 | contig 11151 bp, 10 predicted proteins | sample Neamet71_FD_203152 | JGI IMG/M metagenome (GOLD analysis project Ga0308007, IMG submission 203152) | Marine microbial communities from water near the shore, Antarctic Ocean - #71 | ecosystem: Environmental > Aquatic > Marine > Unclassified | place: Southern Ocean | collected 2014-06-07
GCAGGTAAAAAGAAAGCACCACCTAAAGCAGCAATGAAAATACGTAGTAACTACTAATGTGGGCTATCGTGTTAGCCACAATGTTAGCCAGTGGTCAGCCTCAAGTTCCTTTGATGGTGTCCAGCTACAGCACCTTTGATGATTGTAGATTAGAATTATTACGTGTAAGTGCAATAGGTGGTTACGAGCTTGTGGTTAGCCCGATGGTAGGATATTCAGTAGTCAAGGTAGAAGCTAATAAAACTACTACAGTTTTTTGTATTAAAAATATGCAGAGTATATAATGAACTCATTACAAAAAGATGTTACGTTAGCTATTAATATAGGAATCTGTATGATATGGGTATATTAAGTAGTCTCTTTGGAGGTGGTAGTGCTGTTGCACAGCCTATAGAAGCCATTGGTAACATCATAGATAGTGTGTTTACATCAGATGAAGAAAGGGCACAAGGCGAACTACTTAAGCAGAAGTTAGCTATGCGTCCTTCTATGATGCAAGCAGAGATTATGAAAGTACAGGCTAATCACAGGTCTACTTTTGTGGCTGGAGCTAGACCCTTTCTTATGTGGGTATGTGGCTTAGGTTTCTTGTTTGCATTTGTTATTAACCCTATCCTACAATGGATTGCACCAGAGCTAGGTAGCCCTGAGTTACCTTTAGATGCAATGCTCGAACTTACGTTAGCAATGCTTGGCCTAGCAGGGCTTAGAACAGTAGAAAAACTAAATGGTAAAGCCACATGAAAACATATAAGCAAACAGTCAACAACATACTAATAAGGTTACGTGAGCGAGAAGTAGGTTCAATTAATGAGAATAGCTACTCTAAGCTTATTGGTTTGTTTGTACGTGACGCTGTAGAGATGGTAGAGAGTGCTTGGGGTTGGTCTAACCTACGTGAGACTATGACTGTAAACACACAAGCAAACGTATTTAACTATGTTCTTACTGACTTTGGTGATAAGTCAACTCTTTTAGAAGCTATCAACAATACAAGCAATACGTTTATGAAGTACCAGACACCACACTGGTTTAATAACGCATATCTTAACAACACACCAGCAACAGGCTCACCTCAGAACTATGTGTTTAACGGGTTAAATAACGGAGGTGACACTCAGATAGATGTGTACCCTAAGCCTGATGGTGTCTATCAATTATTCTTTAATGTTATTAAGCGGTCACCTGATGTAACTGCTGATGATGACACTATTAAAGTACCTTTCTTACCTGTGCAAACTTTAGCTTACGCTATGGCCCTTGAGGAACGTGGTGAGGATGGAGGTATGTCAGCAGTATCAGCTAAAGCTCTTGCTTCTGTTTACTTATCTGATGCTATTGCTATTGACGCAGCCAAGCACCCTGAGGAACTTATCTGGGAGGCTTGTTAAAGATGGGTAAGCCACTACAAGCAGCCTCTATAGCAGCACCTGCGTTCTACGGGTTAAACACTCAGGAATCAGGTGTGACGCTACAGCAAGGCTTTGCGCTACACGCAGACAACTGTATTATTGATAAGTTTGGTCGCCTAGGCTCACGTAAAGGCTGGCAGACTGTTAGTAATGCTAAGGATGGTTCAGCTAATGGTAACGTAGGTGTTAACTTACTAGGTGTGTCTAACTTTAAGGAAGTCACAGGCGCTGATACATTATTGTCATTCAGTGTTAACAAGTTCTACAAAGGGCTTACTAACTTAGTAACTCTAACACCCTCAACTGCTGACACTATAGCGGCTGGTAACTGGCAGACTGCTACGTTAAACGATCATCATTATTTTTTCCAACGTGGCTACTTACCACTTGTGTATACTAATGATGGAGGTGCAGACACTTTTCAATCAGTAGTAACACACTCAGGTAGGGCAGGTACTCCTCCAAGTGCTAACACAGTCTTAGCAGCCTATGGTCGTTTATGGGCTGCCGATACAGCAACTAACAAAACCACAGTCTACTTTACTGATGTACTTGATGGTACTGCATGGTCAGGAGGTACTTCTGGTACTCTTGATATATCTTCTGTACTTACCCAAGGTTCTGATGAAATTGTTGCCTTAGGCGCACACAACGGCAACTTTATTATATTTTGTACTAATAACATTATTATTTATTCAGATGGTAATAACTTTAACGCAGGTATGACTACTTCTAGTTTAACTTTAGTGGAGGTAATTGAAGGTGTAGGTTGTATTGCCAGAGACTCAGTACAGAATACTGGTGAAGACATATTGTTCTTAAGTAACACAGGTGTACGTTCATTGAATCGTACAGTACAAGAAAAGTCTCAACCTATGCGAGACATCTCTAAGAACATACGTGATGATATTATACAATCAATACGTAGTGAAATACTAGCTAATGTTAAGACAGTCTATTCACCTATTAATGCTTTCTACTTGTTAACTATGCCAGCAACTAAACAAACCTTTGTGTTTGATACAAGGCAAGCTTTACAAGACGGGAGCTACAGGGTTACAGTATGGCCTGAGTTAACACCTAAAGGATTCTTGTCTTTAGACTCTGAGCTTTTATTTGCACAAGTCAATGGAATAGCTAAGTACAGGGGTTACCAAGATAATGGTCAAAAATATGAAATGGCTTACTTTAGTAACTACTTTGATTTAGAACTACCTAACACAAACAAGATTGTTAAAAAGTTAGCTGCAACTACAGTAGGAGCTTCTGGTCAAGTTTTTGCACTTAAAGTAGGTTATGAGTATAGTCCTATTTTCTTTTCACAGACATTTACTTTAGAAGCAGGTAGCATATTTGAGTATGGTATTTCTGAATATGGATTATCAGAATATGCTGGTTCAGTCTTAATTAATGATCAACAATCACCAGCGCAAGGAGCAGGTAACATAATTCAAATAGGTTTTACTACTGATATTAATGGTACTGCAATGAGCCTCCAGAAACTATCAATTTATGCCAAACAAGGTAAGGTACTTTAACTATGTCCAATTATACTAAGTCAACAAACTTTGCAACAAAGGATGCCTTAACTACAGGAAATCCACTCAAGACTGTAAGCGGTACTGAGATTGATGACGAGTTTACAAACATTGCTACAGCCATAGCTACTAAAGCTAACACAAGTAGCCCTACGCTGACAGGGACGCCAGCAGCCCCTACACCCGCTACCTCAACTAACAGTACACAACTAGCAACCACAGCGTTCACACAGGCTGCTATAGTGGCTGGTGTGGCTCCTAAGGCACCAATAGATGCCCCTACGTTCACAGGCGTCCCTGCGGCTCCTACGGCCTCCTCAGGCACTAATACTACACAGTTGGCTACTACAGCCTTTGTACAGGCCGCTACGCCCACAGCAGCTACTATAAATGCCGCAGCATATCCTGTAGGCTCTGTGTACACCTCAGTAGTTGCTACTAACCCAAACAGCTTGTTAGGCTTAGGTACTTGGGTAGCCTTTGGCGCTGGTCGTGTCTTAGTTGGGCGCGATGGTGGCGATACCTCAATGCAGACAGCAGAACAAACAGGTGGTGCTAAGACTGATTCTCATGCTCTTAGTCTTGCTGAAATGCCTGTACACCATCATGGATACACAGGTGTAACTGGTAATGGCAACCCCGATGGTTCTTCAGATTCAATCGCGACAGGGCATATCTATTCATACCCAAGACAAGCACAACAACTAAATAAAGGTAGTGGAGCAGCCCACTCACATGACATTGTACAGCCGTATATTGTCGTATACTTTTGGAAGAGGACAGCATAATGCCTAGTATAGATGACGGATACGGTAACGCAAGAACTACATCAAACCGACAGGCCTCTCAAAACCAAAACCAAAACCAAGGGCAAGGGCAAGGGGATGGTAGAGCAGCCAATAGAGCTAGAGTAGCAGCAGCAGCACAGCAAGAAGCAGCTAGGGTAGCTGAGGCCGCTAGGCAACAAGTAGAAGCACAGCGTCAACAACGAGTAGCTCAGGAACGTTCCCAAGCTAACCTAGCCATAAGTCGTGATCAGGAAATGCAACAGTATTCTAATAACGTACCTGTAGATGACCGCAGCACTTATGGTGGTCAACAGACAGATATGTCAAGAGCCGATGCAGCTATCATGGGTCAAGACTTTAGACCTCAAATGCCTACTAGTTTAGGGGGTATGATGCAAATGGCTAGTTCTCCTTTCTCACCTTTTATACAGTCTTTTGCAGATCAGACTCGCTACGGCATGAGTCCAGCTAGTCAGTCAATCTTTGATGGTTTAGACCCTACTCAACGTAACAACATTGGTTCTATGCAAGATCAGGTTAACTATGCACGTAACCAAGTGATGCAAGATCAAGCAGCACCTAATAGTTACACTGGCCCTCAGAAGCCTAGTAACTTTAGTGACCAACAATGGAATAGTATGACACAAGGACAGAAGCAGTTTATGAGTCCTGAGGGTGCTTTTGGAGGTCAAGCTGGTATGGGTAACTCAGGAGGAGGTGGAGGTAACATGATGAACTCTTTTGTGGGCGGTCAACTGCCAGACATCGGCATGGGTACGGGAAGAGACTACCAGCCGACAGAAGGCACATTCAAGCCTATTACCTTTAGATCAGGCACAGGTAATTCAGACCCTTACGCTGGCTTAAGTGACATGGCGCAGCAAGGTCAAGGAATGTTTAACGTAGCGGGTCAGGATGCACTACAGTCTGCTGACCAATTTAATTATAACTTTGACCCACAACAGGCAGGTCGAGACTTATTTACTGAGCGTTCCTCATTACTTGAGCCAGCCTTTGCACAACAACGTGCTAAGAACTTAGAACAGATGCAAGGATTAGGTCGCATAGGTCTACAGTTATCTGGTGAGGGCTTAGGTGCTGGTGAAAACTCAGGCATGATGAATCCTGATATGTTTGGTATGAACGCTGCACAATCTCAAGCATTAGCGGGTCTATCAGCACAATCTACTCAAGATGCTTTTGGTCAAGAAGTTCAACGTGCGGGTCTTGACTTAAATCAGTTCAATACTAATCAAATGACTGACCAACAGCGTTATGCTAACCTTATGGGTACTGGTCAAAGTATGTTGACAGGTAGTATGATAGAACCTCAAATGAGAGCAGAATTACTTACACAAGGTCGTCAACAACAAGCCTTAGATCAGAATTATGAATTAGGTAGGTATAATGCTGATACCGCACGTATCACAGGACAAGCTCAAGCTAATGCAGCTAACTATCAGCCAGACCCTTGGCTATCAAGTCTTACTAGCTTAGGTACCTCATTCTTAGGAACGTCAGGCGGTAGTGGTTGGTTATCGGGAGTAGGCGGTGACATATGGGATTTCTTTACGTAACCTAATAGCACATAATAGAAACAAAGAGAATACATAACATGGCACAACAAGGTTTATTTACACAACAAACTTCAGTTGATGATTTATTAGCACAACGCAACAAACGTGCTACTGACTTACAACAAACATTAATGAATAATGCTGCTCAAGGCGCACGTGATCCTGCTAAAGCTAAAGCTGTAAGTTTCTTAGGTTCTGCCTTAGGTCGTGCCTTAGGTGACTCTATGAGTGGTGCAGACGATCAGCTAAATGAACGTAGAGCTTCTTTAGCCGCACAAGAATCAATGCAAAAAGATTATGCCTCTTCTGCTACAGGAACAGGAGCCGAGCAAAAGGCATTGGCAGAAAGGCTTGTACAAGCAGGTTTTTATCAAGAAGCCAATTTTGTTGCAAGTAAGGCTAAAACTACGTTATTGGAAGAAGCTGAGGCATTAAAAGCAGAGCAAGATCAAATAGCTGCTACTAAAAAGTTAAAAGTACAAAAACAAAACAATAATAGATTAGCTGATCGTGTTATGAGCATAATGCCTAAAATTGCTGAAAGTGTACGTGCTGGTGACCCTCTTGCAATAGAAGCTGCCTACGAGCAACTTAAACTTGAAAGAAACGCTAAAGAAGGTAGTGACCCTACAGCAGCAGACTTAAACTGGTCTCGGTTAAGTACAATAAGTAAGACAATAACTAAGCGTTCTCAGCTAGACCCTAGTGACCCTACGTACCTAAGTCCTGCTAAAGCGGAAGAAGAACTAAGAGCAGCAAAAGTCCTCTTTGGTGCTGGTGAAGACTCTTATCAAAAGCAGATGGGTAAAGAACAAGCAAAAACAATGGGACAGTTGGTGCAAACGGCCTCTACTAAGCTTGAGCAATCAGAACCCACAAAACGTTTAATACAAAGTTCTCTTCAACTTCTTGACTCAGGTGACCTTTATACAGGTGCAGGCGCTCCAGCTTACTTAGGATTACAGAAAGTTCTAATGGCTATAGGCGCTCCTGCTGATGTATATGGTGCTGCTGCTGGTGAAACTTTCCGTTCTAATGCCATGAGCTTTGTGCTTAAGTACATTGCACAAACCAAAGGTGCTATCTCTAACGCAGAGATGCAAAAGTTTGAGGCTGCTGCAATGGGCTTAGGTAACACTGAACTAGGTAACCGCTTAATACTTGACTTAGCTAGTCAAGCTGTAGAGTTTGAGCAGGGTGAGGCTTTACATATGGGCAAGTGGTTTGATGCTCAAGATGGTTACCCAACTCCTCAAGCTTATAAGGCAGAGCAACAAAACTGGCGTGATGATAACAGGTTTACACCTAAGACAGTGGGAGAGATTTCTGCTTTAGCTGCTGGCGTAGCTGTAGTTGATGCAGATGGTCAAGTGACTAATGGTATGCCGCAAGGTGGTAATGCTTTAGATAGACTAGTAGATTCGAGGTTTACGGAATGACGCTTACTAATCAACAAATAAGTACATATGAAAGTCAGTTTTCTGGTATGGAAAATTTAGCAATGGAGCAACGTAAAGCTTCTTTAAAGATGAAACTGGTAGACCCTAACGAAGCTGCAAATTTAATGAATGACGCTAACTCACTTGCTACTAATGCGGCACAAGGTCGTGCTGAGTTAAAGCGTCAAGTTATTGCTTATACACCTGAGGAAACTTCTGCAAAGGATATTATTCTTCCGTTGGTGTATAGCAACAAAGAAGCTAATGAACAGGCAGTAGAAAACTTTCAAGCAACTAATGAAGCTTTAGCAGAGAAGGGAAGCTTTGTTAGTGTCCCTACGTTACCCTTAGCTAGAGTAGGAACAGAAGGAACATACAAAGAGACTAAAGCATGGGGGCCAGATGAGTGGCTTGTTAATCAAGTAGGTAAAACTGTTGTTCCTTTAATGGATAGTGTTTTTAAAAATACACTGAAAGCAGGCGGTCAGACCCTTAGTAATATTGTACCTGATGATATAGAAACTACTACAATGGAAGCAATGAAAGGGGCTTACTATGACATATCAAGACAGGATTGGTACAAAAAAGCTACGGGCTGGCTAGAGGAAGGTTTAGTAGAACCTTATATGGCATGGAAGAAAAAGAACCCTGAGAGAGCAAAGCTTACCGAAGATGCTATAGCTACTACAGGAATGGTTCTTGATCGTACTAATCTATCTGCGGCAGCACGTAGGAGTGGTGCACGTATAGTGCTATCAGGCGCACAAGGCGCTAAGGTACAACGTAGGGCGTTTATACAGGACATGTTAGCTCCTGCTAAACCTGATTCAGTAAACAATCCTACTAAGTGGGGTGACGATGGTAGCGGTAAAGCTGCTTTTATACCTGATGTTTTAGAACAACAAGCTATACATGAAGTGACGTTGATACCTGACTTAAACCCTGCGGCTACACCAGTAGTTAATAGGGCTAAAATACAAAAACAGTACGAGACATTATCCAATCGTTTAAATAAAGTTATCATAGATGCAGGTAATCCACGATATTCACGTGATAATCTTAATGCTGTAGTAGGTGCTCACGTTGATGATTTAATAGAAAGCACAGAGTTTAGGGCTGCTTCTGGTAGTGCTGCTGGTGTCCCTGCTTTAATTGAACACATGGGAACTATGGTAGCTCGGTCAAACAACGATGCTTTAGGTTTATTAGAACTTAGGCGTGAGTTTGATGACTGGGTTACGAACAAGGTAAAACTTGCTGAGTTAGATACACCTGCTAGAACATCATTGGAGCGTGTCATAACTAATGTACGTAATACTTTAAACTCTGAACTAGATGCTATAGTTCCTGATGCGCCTACTAAACGCTTACGTCTACGTGTGTCTTCTTTAAAAAAAGCCGATGCAATGATTAGGCCTAAATATGATGATAATACCACAAGTCTTTTTAAACGTCTTAATCAAGGTTATTACATTGAAAAGTTAGGCATTAAGTTACCTACAACAGCTAGTGGATTGTACTTTACAGGTGCGTTAGCTGGTACTGCTGCTGGTACTGTTATGGGTCAAATTGGTCTTACTGCTGCTGGTGGTCTGTTTGGCATTAAGATGGCTGTTGATGTACTAAGAAACCCTACAGTTCGTAAGAGAGCAGGGCAAGCTATAATAGGTATAAGTAAAGCAATAAAAAGTGCAACAGACCCTATTGAAATAGCCCTTATGCGTGGTGATAGAGCTACGTTACTACAGTTACTTTCTGAGACTGTAGCTACTGAAAACGAAGAGAAATAATTATGGGAATGTTATCTAATCTGATGGATGGTAAGTATACGATAGCTAATGCAGTTGCTGGTGCTGTACCTTGGTTACAGGAGAAAGGTGCTTTTAACTCAAGGGTGGCTGATTACTCTCCTATTCATGGTGCTTCTGAGAAAGTAGTTAGAGAAGGTAATAAAGTTTATGAGGCTGGTAAGGATAGTGTAGAAAGCTTGCAGAATGATAATAGGTCTTATGAGGCTGGTGATATAAACTTAGCTGAGTTATCATTAAGAGCCGCTGGCGATACAGGGGAAATGGTAGGTGCGGCTATAGGTGCAGGTGTTAATATAGTTCTACCTGAGTGGGTAACTAAAACTGCTGGCGATCTTATGCAAAGCGGTGTAGAAGCTACATTAGATACTACACTAGCTAAACAAGGGTTGGAGTACCTAGCAGCTAACCCACGTATAGCCCGTAATATAGAAGCAGGTATGGGTATAGCAGAACTAGGGCTACCTAAGGCATTACTTGAACCTGTTAAAAGAGCCTTAAGTGCTGCCTCTAATTACATACCTAACCATTACACGCCTTCCGTTAAAAACTTAAAAGACATGCCTAAGGAGTTTAAAGGTTTAACTGATAAATTACTTGAATACAAAGTTAAAGGTGTCAAGACCGAAAAAGAAGCATTTCACTTAGCACAAAAGCTTACAGGAGCTAGTAAATGGGCTGTTAATGGTGTAGTGGGAGGTGTTAACTCAATATTTAACCCAAAAGCTAGGGCTTTATATGATAAGCATGGTATCAATAGTTCTTCACAGGCTATTGTCAAGAAAGAAAGAGCCTTAGAAGCGGCAGCTAGAAAACGTGGTGATACTGGGGTTGCTAACAGGCACAAAGAAAAAGCTGTTGCTCAAATAATGTACAACAAATATATTACAGCTCAGACAGGTTTTAAAGGTGAAGTTTCTAAAGCTATGGATAATGTTCTTGAGTCTGTGTCTTGGGGCGGCATGCAGCCTTTAACCAAGAAAAACTACATTGACTCCGCTAAGAAACAACAGAATACTATTGTAACTAAAGATTCTAATGGTCAAGAAATTAGAACTAACTTAGCAGCTTCTGATGCAGACTTATCTTTTGTTTATGAACAGGCCCAGAAAATATGGGGTATGCCTGTAAACAAAGGCAATAAGCTTGTAGTTAAGAAAAACACAGGTATTGGCGGTAATCATAATAGTGATGCTATAAAAAACAAAAATAAAGTTCATAAGTACATGAGGAATCTTTACGAATCTGATGGTATTACTGACCCTATGGAGATATATAACCATTTAAAGTCTTTATCTAAAGAAAACTTTCCCTCAGGTGTTGTACTCCTTAATAAAAGCGCTGAGGACGTTGCACTTAACGGCTTATGGTTGTCCTCTTCTCACGTAGGTGATGCTGTAGTTGAAGGAGGTATTAACGTAATGACTAAAATACTACCAAACCAAAGAGCTATGTCTTTTGTATCTGACGTACATGACTTTCTTGAGAAAGTGCCTGTGCTTGGTAAGGTGTTAGATAAAGCTTTACCTAATGGAGAAATGTCAATAACACCTCCAATCTTTTCTGATTTAAGAGCGCCTGTTGTTAAAAAAGCTGACACAGGAGGGGCTGTGACTTCATTAAATCCAAATCAATCAGGTAAGGTTACTGATGAAATGTTAGATGCCTACACACAACAAGGTGTAAGTCGTATGCAAGTAGCTGCTCAAGTACCTAAAATGTTAGGTCAGAGTGCTATTATAGGTAACGGCCTCTTTGATTATGACCCAGAAAGAGAAAGATACCCGCAATAAACTTAAGCACAAAAAAGCCCTACCTAAGTCTCCTTAAGTAGGGCTTTTTATTGCCTACGATTTAGTGCATATCAAAACCTTTGTTAATTTTCCATGCAAAGTAATCCTCTGGTCGCATAATTTCCTTAAGTATAGTTTCAACGGCTATGATTAAACGTAACACTTCTGGTAAATCTTCTTTATTACCATATTCTAACTCTTCCTTAAGGTCATTATGAAACTGCTCTAGGCATATCGTAGTAATCTTTTCTATGTCTATCAGGTCATTCAACTGTATACTACTCATACTACCACCCCCATGAATTACCAGACATACCATCTGCGCTGTAGTCTGTGACCCTACCCTCAAAGAAATTCTTGAAGCTGTCGCCATTAAGTACCCAATCTAACCAAGGTAGAGGATTCTCTTCTATCTCCCAGTTAGGCTTAAGACCTAGGTTAGTTAATCGTCTGTCGGCAATGTACCTGATGTACTCTTTGACTTCACTAGCCTTAAGACCTTCCACACCTCCCAGTTCAAACGCCAGATCAATAACCTTGTCTTCAAGCTCGACAGCAGTCCTGTACATTTCATATATAGATAATTTAAACTCGTCATTCACTACCTCTGGATTTTCACTAATAAAAGTACGAAACAATTCTGTCATACCTGCGACATGAATAGTCTCATCCCGTATACTCCACTCTACAATCTCACACATACCCTTAAGCTTACCAAAGCGTTGGAAGTTCAACAGCATGACAAAGGCACTAAACAAGCTCATGCCCTCATTACATACAGTCTGCGCTAGTGCCT
>Ga0308007_10001282_pt1 | contig 11147 bp, 10 predicted proteins | sample Neamet71_FD_203152 | JGI IMG/M metagenome (GOLD analysis project Ga0308007, IMG submission 203152) | Marine microbial communities from water near the shore, Antarctic Ocean - #71 | ecosystem: Environmental > Aquatic > Marine > Unclassified | place: Southern Ocean | collected 2014-06-07
TCCAACACTTGTACCTTGAAGTCCGCATTCTGATGTAACGCGTAAGCATATTTCTTTGCTTTACAGTTTTGAAGCATCAAGCTCCCATTTTTATCATCTATGTTGACCAAGGCGAAAGCTGATTTCGGAAGTTGATCAAACAGTATTTTTTTAGTATCACGATAGTTTTTAAAAGTGTCATGGTAATCCAAATGATCGTGAGTAAGGTTTGTGAAAATTGCTCCCTTAAACTCGAGTCCACTAATTCGTTTTTGATCAATACCATGAGAAGAAACCTCCATAAAACAATTCTTTACTCCCATTTTTACCATTTCACTTAAACACTCGTTTATGGTGATGGAGTCTGGTGTTGTATGAGTCGCTGTTATATTTACTTTACCATATTTTATAGCAACGGTTGAAATTAATCCTGAAGGTTGATTTTCAGACTCAAAAAGCTCATAAAGTAAAGTGGCAACAGTTGTTTTACCATTAGTTCCCGTAATCCCAATAAGATTTAATTCTTCGGAAGGGTTGTCATAAAAATTGGCAGCAATCAACCCTAAGGCTTCTTTTGTGTCTTTTACATTAATGTAAACAACTTCCTGTTGGATGTTTTCTGGCAATCTTTCACAGATGATGTATTTCGCACCAAGCCCAATAACTTTGTCAATAAATCGATGACCGTCAATTTGAATTCCACTAATTGCAAAAAAGAGAGCATCCTTAACAACTTTTCTTGAATCAAATGCAATCTCAGAGACTAGGCCATCAGTAGTGCCTAGTATCGACTCGATAGAAACTTTATACAATATTTCTTTTAGCTGTTTCACGATAACTCTATTGTAATTTTTTGATTTCCTTTAATTCTTGTCCCTGCATTTAAGGATTGTTTGTTGACTTTACCTGAACCTTTAATTTTAACTTCTAGTCCCATACTTTCGAGTATAAACAATACCTCCCGTACAGTCAAACCTTTCAAATTAGGTATCGTATTATTTATTAAATCAACTGAAGTTGTTTTAGATTCCAAAGAATTAATCTGGGTGAAATTAAGATCTGTAGTTATTGGCGTAGCCGTGTATATCTTTTTTGCAATTTTTTTAAATACTGGGGCAGCGACTGTAGAACCATAGTAGCCTAGATTCTTGTCTGGCCTGTGAATCACAACGATACAGGAATACTTGGGAGCTTCTGCTGGAAAATACCCGACGAAACTGGAAATATACTGTACCTCATCTGTTGTGTAATCGACTTGACAAGTTCCTGTTTTTCCAGCCATCGTAAAAACGTCATTCTTAATTGAGTGTCCAGTCCCCCATTTTTTATCAACCACATTAAACATCATTTGCTGAACTTTATCAACTGTAGACTTTGAACATATCGAAGGATTTAAAATTTCTTTTCCAAAAATTTGTTGGGGTGCATTTCCAATGGTACTGATCTTATTGATAAATCTTGGCTTTAACATCACGCCATTATTGGCAACTGCATTATAAAAAGTTAAAGTCTGAAGCGGAGTTATCGCTACCCCATATCCGTAGGCCATCCAAGGTAATTCCAATCCATCCCAACCAGCGTCAGTAGGATAGGGAATCTTAGGCATTGCTTCTCCGCGTATTGAAAGTCCTAAGCGTTTATTAAGTCCCATGTTGTAGAGTCTATCTACAAATTTTTGTGGGTTTTTCTTGTAGTTGTCATAGATAATCTTTACCAAACCAGTATTTGAGGAAACTTCAAACGCTTTCGCAGCCGTTAGCGTTCCATACCCTCCTTTTTTAGAATCCCGCACTTTATATTTACCAAAAAATGTGAGTATTCCATTTCCAGTCGAAATAGGTGTGTTTACATCAACAACCTTGTCCTCTAGTGCAGCAATCATTGCCATTAGTTTAAAAGTAGAACCAGGCTCATGAGCCTCCCCAACCGCATAATTCAACTTCTCATAATAGGTTCCTTTGGAGGTTCTGCCAAGGTTGGCAATCGCCTTTACCTTTCCAGTTTTGGTTTCCATAACTACAACACAACCATGATCAGCTTTAAACTTTTCCAATTGCTCTAAAAGTGCTGTATGGGCAATGTCTTGAATATTTACATTAATGGTGGTGTGAATGTCAAAACCCTCAGTAGGCTCTTTCTCATTGTTGTCATTAATAGGCTTCCACTGTCCGCCTGCAATTTTTTGTTTTAATCGCCTACCCCCATCTCCTTTAAGGTACTGACCAAAAGCACCTTCTAAACCAACGCGAAGATAACGACCATCTGTATCTCTCAATTCGTATCCTATTGTGCGTTCAGCAACTCTACCTAATGGATGCTCCCTAATGATTTGCTGCTCCACAATCAACCCTCCTTTATAGGAAGGTAATTTTAATAAGGGTAATGATTTAAGTTTTTGGAGTTCAGAATAAGTCAATCCTTTCCCGATAAGTAAATACCTGTTTTTATTTTTCTTAGCCCTTTCAAGTCTTAATAAAAACTGTTCTTGTGTCAAATCTAAAACTGTCGAAAGCCCTTTTGAAAGCAATACTTTATTAGCATTAAAAGCAGTCTTTGATGGAACCGCCGCATCCCATCGGATTTCGTAACGTGCCACTGAGGTTGCAAGTATGCTTCCATCGTCTGCATAAATATTACCTCTACTGGGCTGTAAATCAACATTCTTTACGGTGCGACTGGATGCTAATTCTCGGTATTTTTCGCCTTGAAAAAACTGTAAGTGAATCAACTTACCCGCAAGGAGAAACGAAAATAAAATTAACGAGAGCCCTACCAAGTAGGTTCTATTCATTATTTTTTTCTTCTGATTTTCCATCTAATTAATCTTTTGAAATAATTATTTTAATTGGAGGTGTTTTAGCTGGTACAATTCCTAAAGGCCGTAATTCACTAATAATTTTCGTCTCCATTTTGAGATTCATCAAATTCGTACGTTGCTCTATAAACTCACTCTTTAACATTTTTATATCTTCATTCAGTTTTGCAATCTGAAAAATCTTCCGATCTGCCCCATGTCCACTTGCGATCATAATCAAGGCAAGTGAGGATAAATAAAGAATGATACGCCAGTTTTTAAATGAGTTATCATTAATCAAGAATTCAATATTTAGAATTGACAATATCTTCTTCATATTTTCTCTGCTATTCTGAGCTTCGCACTTCTGGCCCTATTATTCTTTTTTATTTCTTCTTTAGTAGGCACTTTTAATTTTCCAACTTTTTTCAACGGAAGTGTTCTGTTTCCATAAAAATCAACTTCTGCCGTCCCTTCAAACCTACCTTCCCTAATAAATCGTTTTACCAGCCTATCCTCAAGAGAATGATATGAAATACAAACCAGCCTTCCTTCAACTGATAATATTTCAGCCGTTTGGAGCAAGAATGTTTTAATTACTTCGAGTTCTCCGTTGACCTCAATTCTGACAGCCTGAAAAATCTGAGCCATTACTTTATGAATGACGTGCTTAGGAAAAGCAGGTGCGAACAAATCGACCAATTGCTGTGTATTATAAAATTTTTTCACATGGCGAGCTTCGATGACCTGAACCGCTAGCTTAGCAGCATTTCTAAGTTCCCCATAATTACTAAAAATCCTGATCAACTGTTCTTCACTGTAATGGTTTAAAACATGTGCGGCATTGATTGTTGCTTCTGTATTCATTCGCATGTCTAACGGCCCTTCAAACCGAGTAGAGAAGCCTCTCTCTCCAGTGTCGAACTGATGTGAGGAAACTCCAAAATCTGCTAATATTCCTGAAACAGACGAGATCCCATAAAATTTTAAATACTGTTTGAAATGAGAAAAGTTGCCTTTGATTAATTTAAATCGTTCGTCAGCAATATTGTTTTTAATTGCCTCTGCATCCTGATCAAAAGCAAACAATCTTCCTGATTTAGAAAGCTGATTGAGAATTGCTCTTGAGTGACCCCCCCCTCCGAAAGTTACGTCGACATAAATCCCATTAGGATCAATATTTAATCCCTGCGTCGCCTCCTCAAGCATTACTGGCTTATGATAAATTGTCTTCATTTTGATCCCCCATAACTTCCTCTGCTAATGCAGCGAAATCAATAGTAGCTTCATCTATTGCTATTTCATAGTGGTCTTTATCCCATATTTCAAGGATATTAACAGCAGAGGAAACGACTACTTGTTTTGATATATTGGCATGTTTTATTAAATCCTTAGGAATTAACAACCGACCGGTTGCGTCGACTTCAACAAGCTTCACACCGGCAGTAAATCGACGGATAAAATCATTGTTTTTTTTATTAAATCGATTAAGCGAATTCACCCTCTCCATCAAACTTTCCCATTGATCCAAAGGGTAGAACTCAAGACAATTGTTAAATACTGCCCGCTTGAGAACAAAGCTTTTCTGTAGACTCGCAGATAGTTGTTTTTTTAACGCAGCAGGGAGCATTATCCGACCTTTAACGTCAGCTCTACATTCATATGTCCCTATAAAATGTTGCATTAATTCTATTAGATTTTACAATCAAATATATGATTTTTATACCACTTTTTACCACTTATTACCACATTGTTGATAAGTTTTACGACTATTTTATTCTCACTCAGAACAGCAGACTAAAATTAAAATCTAATTGATAAAATCGAAATGCATATATTTGTGACTTATAATGAAGTATTCAATGAGTGAAATACGAGTAATTACCGATGGCGACTTTAGATATTCCGAAGAAGGAGAAGGCACCCCAGTTGTTATTCTTCATGGGTTGATGGGAGGGTTAAGCAACTTTAAAGGTGTTTTTGATTTTTTTCCAAAAAAAGGGTATAAAATCATTATTCCAGAACTACCTGTTTACGATCTTCCCCTGATTAAAACAACTGTAAAATCCCTCTCAGAATTTCTACATAATTTTTTAAAATTCAAGGAATTAGACAATGTCGTTTTATTGGGTAATTCCCTCGGTGGACATATCGGTCTTCTATATGCGAAATATCATCCTGAATACGTCAAAGGCCTTGTCCTCGCTGGCAGCTCTGGTCTTTACGAAAATTCGATGGGAGACGGCTACCCTAAAAGAGGTAATTATCAATATATTAAAACAAAAAGTGAAGAGGTTTTTTACGACCCTAAAATAGCCACGAAAGAAATTGTAGACGAGATCTTTGAAACAGTAAATGACAGACGAAAGCTAATCAAAACGTTAGCAATAGCTAAAAGTGCGATACGACACAACATGGCGGAGGATCTGCCTAAGATGACAACGAAAACTGCAATAATATGGGGCGCTCAAGACAGCGTTACACCGCCCAATGTAGCAGAAGAGTTTAACACTTTGCTCCCAAACTCAAATCTCTATTGGATCGATAAATGTGGTCATGCTCCTATGATGGAACATCCTGATCAATTCAATGAAATTTTATATGCTTGGATGATTGAAAACAATCTTTAAACCACCCGCATGAACGTTGGCCATGCTGAATTTGTGATGAGCAACGCTGAAGTTGCAAAATGTCCAAAAAGTCATTTACCCGAATACGCCTTTATCGGTAGGTCTAATGTCGGAAAGTCTTCTTTAATTAACATGCTGTGTAATCGTAAAGGCTTAGCTAAAACTTCTTCAAGACCCGGTAAAACCCAGCTAATCAATCATTTTTTAATTAACAAAAAATGGCACTTAGTCGATTTACCAGGATACGGTTACGCCAGGGTCTCTAAAACACAAAAAAAAGTTTTTCAAAAATTCGTAATAGATTATTTCTTAAAAAGAACTGAATTAATTTCTGCTTTTTTGTTGATCGACATAAGACATGAACCTCAGCCAGTCGATCTCGACTTTTTTAAGTGGTTGGGAGAGCACCGAATCCCTTTTTCGATTGTTTTTACCAAAGCGGATAAACTCAAATCCGGCACTATTAAAAAAAGGATTAACAATTACTTTGATGAACTAAAAAAAGATTGGGAAGAACTCCCTCCTCACTTTATCACCTCCGCATCAAAAGGCAATGGTAAAATGGAATTACTTGGCTACATCCAAGAAATAAATGATTCTATTAAGCAAAATTAATTTTCTTTTTTAATTTCAAGTTTTTCTGCAAAATACTCACTAAATTCCTTCATTGTAGCAGCCATTTTTTCATCCTGGGTTGCTCTTAAATAAGTTTCACCCATGGTAACTAAGCTTTGATGAAAAAACATTTTCATTTGATCTATGGGCATCTCTTTAATCCACAAATCCATTCTTAAAGTTTCTTGCTTCTCCCCATCCCAAATTGACAAAAGCATCGCTTGAGCATTTTCATTATTGATACCACCATCGGGTGCAGACCATTTTATCTTCTCTGGAATTTTATTTTCATCTAAAGTTATTTCTATGGATATTGGACTGACTTTTTTTGACATTATCTTCGTGGTTTATAATTGGATTTATTAAAAATAGTTTGTGCAGGCAGAGAAATTAGTTGATTGACATCAATTTCAGGGTTACTTTCTACGTAGGACTTTACGATTTGCCAACCCAGCCATTTTCCAATTTCTCCTGGAGACTCATTGTCTATCTCCAAATAAAACTTTGAAAATGGGGCAGGATCAATAAAACGTTGAATTAGTGCTGGATCTGAATTATATATCAATTGTTTTTCAATAAAAAATTGCCACATGTACAACTCATTGCTTTTAACCCATTCCTCTTGATCAATGGTGTATCCAATCTTGATAGCATCATTTTTATTGGGAATGAATAAGTCTTTTAAATACAATTTTTTACCATAAAAAATCATCTGAGACAAAAGCGTACGATCTTCTGGAGGCTTGACTTTATAATCAGAAATCTTGTCTACAACGTGAGCGCTTAAATATTGCGCATCCATTTCTTGTTTTACATAGTTTGAGATCCCTTCATATAGGTAATGATCAGCACCAAAATATGTGTCTAGGGAGATCAAAAGTAATGAATCGTTATAAATTGTTTTGCTTTGATAGTCAACATTATTAACCAATCCGATCACTTTTGGAATTTGGGTTTTGGGGAAATAATATTTAACGTGTTTAAATAAATACTCCAAGTCTTCTTCCAGAGGAACCATCGATGGAAAAACCTCATCAACAGTATCTAAAAGCATCAGCTGCAGGGTGTCTTTTTGACGATTAATCCACACACTGTCTGCGAATATTTTAGGAAAAAGGAAAGGATAAGTCTTTTTGAGAGCAGGGATAGCATCTGCGGAAGCGCGATGAAATTTAACATCAAACCGATCAATATTTATTATCACTGGAAGAGCAAGGATTTTAGATTCCAATGAATTTTCTCCCTTACAAGCATTTAAAATCAGAAACAACAAACATCCAAGGAAAATATTCTTAATTATTGCAACAATCAGCCTCATATTTATTGGATTATTTTTCGCCAGAGCGTATCTTAGTTTTTTTACAAATTTAAGCGCTCTAATCGAAAAAAAAATGAAAACACCCGAAAAAGTAATTGAACACATTGTAAGTTGGCTAAATCAGTACCGAACCAGATCAAACATGAATGGTTTTGTGGTAGGGGTGTCTGGAGGGGTTGATTCTGCAGTAACCTCTACGTTATGTGCCCTAACAAGTGCTCCGGTGATTTGCTTAGAGATGGAAATACACCAACAACACAATCAGATCTCTAGAGCAAATGAGCATATTAAATGGCTTGAAAACACGTTTAGTAATGTTTCCCACCACAATTTATCACTAAGCGATGTATTCGACAGTTTTGTCAATGAATTGCCCCCGACAGATCTTAAAGACGAGCAATTGTTAAGCCTGGCCAATACGCGAGCGCGAATGCGAATGTCAACATTGTATTATTTTGCCACCCTAAACAGCTATCTGGTTGCAGGAACTGGAAATAAAATAGAAGACTTTGGTGTTGGATTTTATACTAAATACGGAGATGGAGGTGTCGACTTAAGTCCTATTGCTGACCTTTTAAAATCACAAGTTTTTAAAATAGCCAAGCAGCTGGACATCATTGAAAGCATTCAATCTGCCGCACCGACAGATGGGCTTTGGGGAGATGACAGAACTGATGAACAACAAATGGGCGCCAGCTATGATGAACTAGAGTGGGCAATGGAAGCTTTAGAGAAAAAAATCGATATAGATAATCTGACAAAACAGCAAAAAGAAGTGATTAAAATCTATCAAAAATTAAATTCTCAAAACAAACACAAGATGGAACCAATTCCAGTTTGTAAGATACCTTGTGCATTATTAGAGTGATTACTATGTGAAAAAACATTAACTCTATGAAAATATAACTTAATATAATTTATCCAAATTATTATTAACTTGTGTTTACTAGATCCGCACCACCTTGGTGATATGTGGTTTCAAAATCTTCTTAAAAGATTGTTATTATGTGAATATTGTTAAATGCGTAAAAAAATTATCAGGCTATGGAAATAGTCGACAATCATCACATTGATATCTTGATAATTGAAATGATGAAAGTCCAATTAACTTAATCACTCTAGCAAAAAAAGTTATCCAGAAATTGAAATTCTTATTTACACTTCGCTTGATGAAAACATTTACTGCTTTCGGCTCTTAAAGTCTGTTACTATTCGATTTTTATCCATAAATGCGAATATTTATATTTTGGCAAAAGCAATATCAAAAATCCAGAAAATCTAAATAACCAACAACTTTAACAATCAATTAAACTTAGAAATTGATTTAGAAAGACCCAGAAAAAGTTTTGGGAAATTATCTGCAAGGGAAATTGAAGTACTAAAGTATTTAACGGAGGGAAAAAAGAATCATCAAAATAGCACAACAGCTCACAATCAACAAAAAAGATAGCTAAACAATATTAAAACAAGATGATGCAAAAGCTTAAGGAAAATAATATGAATATCTTCTAAAGGACTCTATTTAATTTTTTAGAGATGACTTTTTTTAACTGGTAGTAGCTCAAAACATCCTCCAATACTTCTTTATTTTCAGAGACACCTTGAGTTTGGGATTGCAACTCTTTTATTTTCTTATCGATTAAATATCTTCTTAGTGATAAAATAGTTTCATTAACCAATTGACCAACTTGTGTATCTCTGTTTTTTACAAAAATATTTTTCTTCTCCCAATCATGAAGATAATATTGTTCGTCTTTCATCACCAAATCAGTAACCATTTCATTGAGAATCAAATCATCAGTCTGCATTATTTTTTGAATATTGAGTTGCCCTTCTTCCAACTGATAAGACTCTATTAATTTATAAAATAAGTTTTTAAAAGTAACATTGGTCAATTCGATTTCATCTTGTTGAAGATCTAAAAAAACTTTTTCGTAAACCCTCGTGCTAATGGTCCTAGTGTCTTCGATCAACTCTCCACTATCATTTGAACTTATTGTGGTTTCCTTGAATTCTGCTTCATGACCTCCATAGTGCAATAAAATGGAAATAATTTGCTTTTCTAACTCATAAGAATGGTCCACTTTTAAAAAAGCGTCAGCTGTTTTTTTAACTAATGATACGTTTTCATTGGGCACAATCCGTGTTGCACCCTTCCGATTATTCTTTTGTTTTAACTGAGCCAGTGCACCAAAAAGAGTGTCTTCAGAAACCTCCATGATCTCAGAACAACTCTGTATATATATTTCCTGCTTGATCATGTCAGGGATTTTAGAAATACTTTCGATGATTTCTTTTACCGTCTCTGCCTTACGTATAGGGTCAGATTTTGCTTCGCCTTGCAATAAAGAAGCTTTAAATTGAATAAAATCTTTAGATTCTTCCTCAAGGAAGGAAGTGATTTCTTCTAAAGTGTGACTCTTTGAAAAACTATCAGGATCTTCACCCTTAGGAAAAGTACAAACTTTAACATTCATTCCCTGCTCAAGAATTAGATCAATTCCTCTAAGGGAGGCGCGAAGACCTGCCGCATCTCCGTCAAAAAGAACAACAATATTGGACGTAAGCCTGTTTATCATCCTGATTTGATCTGTTGTCAAAGCAGTTCCAGAGGAAGATACAACGTTTAATACTCCCGATTGATGCATTTGAATCACATCAGTATAACCCTCCACAAGGAAACAAACGTCTAGTTTTGCGATAGTTTGTTTTGACTCATAGATTCCATAAAGCACCTTGCTCTTATAATAAATCTCACTTTCAGGAGAATTAAGGTATTTAGCTGTTTTGACATTCGTGGTCAATATCCTTCCGCCAAAACCTTGAATTCGTCCAGACATGCTGCGAATCGGGAAAATAATTCTTCCGCGAAATCTATCGACTTGTCTGTTTTCATTAACAATTACCAGTCCTGCTTTTTCTAAAAACTCTAATTTATATCCCTCATTTTGTGCTTCTTTAGATAGGGCGCTATATTCATCAGGTGAATATCCTAAAGCGAATTTTTTAATCGTTTCTTCGGTAAAACCTCTCTCCCTGAAATAGGTCAATGCAATGGATTTACCAAATTGGGTTTCCCATAAGTTTTTCTCGAAAAAAGAACCAGCGTATTGAGCTACCAAAAACAAACTCTCTTTTACATCTTGAATTAACTTGGCTTCATCCGTCTGAACGGTTTCTTCAATCTCAATATTGTACTTTTTTGCTAAAAAACGAATTGCTTCAGGGTAAGTAAAATGTTCATGCTCCATAAGAAAAGCGATAACATTTCCCCCTTTACCACTACTGAAATCTTTCCAAATTTGCTTGACTGGTGACACCATAAAACTAGGTGTTCTTTCTTTCGAAAAAGGACTTAATCCCTTAAAATTTGCACCTGATTTTTTAAGCGTTACAAATTCACCAATAACCTCCTCTAATCGAGCGGTTTCGTATACTTGGTCAATGGTAGTTTTTGAAATCAAAGTTTAAAGTTTAAAAGGATAAAAATAGGATTATAAAAATAGTGAATAAAAAACCTAGAAAATAAATTGTAAAAAGAAGTATTTAAATTTTTCGTTCAATTACATAATCGACCATTAGTTCTAAAGAATCCCTGTAAATATCACTAGGGAAAGTCTTCAATATTCTGATTGCTTCTGAACGATAGTTTTCCATCTTTTGAATTGCAAAATCTAGACCTCCCGCTTCTTTAACCATTTTTATTGCTTTTTTGACGCGGACTTTATCTTTGTTATGATTTTTGACCGTATTAATTAGCCATTTTTTATCTGAATCTTTGATAACATTTAGGGCGTGAATCATCGGAAGA
>Ga0308007_10001295_pt1 | contig 11091 bp, 11 predicted proteins | sample Neamet71_FD_203152 | JGI IMG/M metagenome (GOLD analysis project Ga0308007, IMG submission 203152) | Marine microbial communities from water near the shore, Antarctic Ocean - #71 | ecosystem: Environmental > Aquatic > Marine > Unclassified | place: Southern Ocean | collected 2014-06-07
AAATGAAGCCAGATAGTCAATCTTGGTGCTCTTGCGGGAGCACCAAGATGGTAAATGAAGCCAGATAGTCAATCTTGATCGCCCCCAAGGGCGATCAAGATGTAAACGAACGGAATGATTGAACAACCGCATCAATCAGGAAAACTTCGCTCACAATTTCGCTCACAACATCGCTCACAAGTTCGCTCACAATTTCGCTCACGATTTCGCTCACGATTTCGCTCACGATATTTCCCGGGTCTTTGGTCGGGGTGGCCACAACTGGCTCCACTGCGGGGTGTGGGGGGCTGGCCCCCAGTCGGGGGGTGTAGTGGTTCCGCTGCGGGGTGTGGGGGGCTGGCCCCCAGTCGGGGGGTGTAGTGGTTCCGCTGCGGGGTGTGGGGGCTGGCCCCCATGATAAAGTATATTGCTAGTATAGTGATAGCGCGGTCTCGAATGATAGCATCGGAACAATTATCTTTGTTGAAGACCTTTATAGTCGGTGGTGCGTTGTTGGCAACAACGCAATATGTGGGAAACAATGTGAATAATCCCGCTCTCGCGGCAATTATCGGGTTTCTGCCAATCTCCATAATGGTCGGGATCCTGATTCGCGGCCATGAAAACAAGTTACAGTATTTCAACAGTTCGTTTCGCGTTTGTGTAGGAACCATGGTGAGTTATGTGGTTGCACTGTTCTTGTTTCGAATGTCGTGGTTTCAGGATAACGCGACAATTGTAATCGCGACATTGATTTGGGGAGTCGTTCAAACGGCAAACTATATGTTGGGATAATACAAACCAGCTAAGCAATCTCGCCGTTGAGTGGGACATTGGACAGCATTTCATTGATAACTTTCATCCGCGCCGCATCGGTCAATGGATTGCCCCAAAACGTCTGTGCGTACGAAGATAGTAATTCTTGGTTATGGCGATTATTTATTTTACCATCTCCATCGGTACAGTCGTTCATCCAGTTCCGGACCCGGTCCTGCGATTTATCTCCAATCATGTCGATGATTTGTTGGATGGATTCGCAGTGGCTCTCGTCTTTGATCCATTCGCCATCTTCCTTTACAAAGAGGGTTTTGCGTTTCCGGTCCGTGCAGTGGATCGGGCGTTCGGTCAATTTAAGTTTTCCCATTTCGCGATTCATGATTGCCTTTACGCTGGCTGCGACTCCGTCGACAGTTGCCATTTGCAAATCGCATGTTTGAACTTGGATTCGCTGCATGAAATCGCTCAGGTTGATGGCTTCGGCGCATTCGTTGTTTAGGTAGAGCGATATATTGAAATTGTTGGTATTGGTATTGTTGCAGTTCATTTTATTGTTCGTCGTGGTATTGTTGGTTGACACGGGTCGGTCGTGTATGAGTTTGACCAGTTCGTTGTTCTGGGCCATCAACTGGGCGTTTTGGGTGGCTAGCAGTCCAACGACCGACGACATGTTTTCAGTGGGTGGCGACGGTACTGCGGTTGCGACGACGGGTTGCTGCTGTGGATTTGGCAGTGGTTCCGGCGGTTCCGGCGGCTCTACATCAATACACTGTTTGCGGTGGAATGTCAGTGCATTGTTTGAATGGAACGATACGCCACATTCACACGAATGGTTGGTAGTAACCGCCAGGCGACGGTGCCTTGCAGTTTTACAATGTAAATGGTAATTGGATTGTTTGGATGTTACGTAGCGGCATTCCGCGCATTCGAATGTATCGGTTGCGACGATTGCAACGACAGTGTTTGTATTTTTCATGTGCGAATCTCCATCTGTGGATTCGCACATCATACTCAAATGATATACTGTTTTACAGTGGCGGTTATAGGAACCTCGTTTATCTGTTGTATATTTGCACGATTCACACGAGAACATTATATCAACACTGTCAATATATCTATACAGTTTACCGCGGGATGGGATCTGGTGGGTTCGGGATTTTTGGCGGGAAACTCGATGTATAGGCGCGATGTAGGGTCGAGTGTATAGGTCGAGTGTATAGGTCGAGTGTATAGGCTGATGTATAGGCTGATGTAGGGTCGGGTGTATAGGCGGATGTATAGGTCGGGTGTATAGGCTGATGTAGGGTTGCGATGTAGGGTTGCGATGTAGGGTTGCGATGTATATACATCGGCCTATACATCCGGCATATACATCGGTGTAGGGTCACGACGATATACGGAATCCGCTGCACAACTGGTGTAAATGCACTGTTCGACACCCGGGCGATACCTTTACCTATTGATTCGATACCTTTACCTATAGATTTGGCGCGTTTACCTATAGATTTGGCGCGTTTACCTCGATTTGAGGACCATGTCCCACTCCGATCCCTCGGAGGTCCCGACCGACCCTCTGAAACGCCCAAAAACGCCCATTTTGCCAGGGTCTACTTTTCTTCTTTTACACTGAATCAGTAAGAGAGAGAAATACATGCAGCATTGCAAAAAAAAGTTCAGAAGTATTTTGTGAGTTTTGTAATGGGACATGGTTTTCATGTCCCACGGGGATTCTGACAGAATAGTCTTGAACTTTTTTGTGCACTGCTCCGAACGACCGAATCAAGTAGGTTTATCACTATAAAACATACTTAATGTATATGTATCGCGACCCTACATCAGCCTATACATCAGCCTATACATCAGCCTATACATCAGCCTATACACCCGACCTATACACTCGACCCTACATCAGCCTATACACCCGACCCTACATCGCAACCCTACACTACATAAAATATACACATATGTTTCAAACCTATGTGTATACTAGCGAATCAATGCCACCCATGTTTCCAGCAAGCGCCCTTTACAATTACAGAATGTTACAGCACCGTAAACAGAATCGAACGAATGATGCGAATGATGCGAATGATGCGAATCGAACGAATGATACGATTCCACCAATGATACAATTCATGCACCCAATACCATACGACCAACCGCGACCATCGAGATTAATGTGGTTCGCCGCGGGAGTGTTTGTATCACAAATCGTGTCATTTGGCGTTTTTAGTTTCCGGAACAGATTGTAGTACATAATTACACCGATCCGGCCAATTCCTCGACCACGTCAGACACGAGGATATGAATCGGTACCAGCATCCCGTCGAGTCTAACCATGTGCGTATTTGCGACCGATTTCACCAATGGCATCCGTTTCACCACTCTATCGACAATCGCGTTCTTGGCATCTGTATTGCACTCGTTTGTGCCTACCGAAGTATAAGCGAGTCCATCGAGACTATTGGCGAATATATTAGGATCATAGTAATCGACAATTCGCGCCAATACTGTGGTCATGTTGTTCGCAGCATTTCGTTCGCTCACGACTTTGAATCGCGCATGTCCATCGATGATATGGTACAGGGTATTGCCCGCCGAATCAATATACCGTCCCAACAAGAGAGGTGGGATATCGGCCGTAGGTATTTGATTGTAGTGCGAATATGCCTCAACCGAGTACTGTTTGTAAGGATGAATCGCATCGGTCGTTACATTGACAATAACCTGTTCATCAAGCCGATGATTCGCTTCGTTCTTGTTCGAGTAATTCAAATCTGTCGATTTCGCACGACAATGTCGGGCAATGATTGAGAAAATCGGGAGAGCGACAGCGAGGTCTGGAACTTCAAATGCGAAACACGAGTTGGCAATCCCTGGAATCATATTGCCCGATAGTACGAAAATATCCTGTGAAATGAGTTTCTGTGTAATTGTTCTAGTAACCGATTCATTGTGGGTATTGATCCAAATCCACGGCACGAATCCATCGTCACATACAGTCCAACCATTTTCAGCAACAATTACACGTATTTTCGAAACGGTCGATGCCCGCCATGTATTCATGGTTCTTAAATCTCCTGCCAATTGCGAGTACCGGAACGCATGTAGAAGATAATTGCGGCCCTGGATGGACATGGGTGGGAATTGGCTGATAAACAAACTGTGAACCACCGAAACGCGGTTCGTCGCAATGACTGACGATATCCCAAATCCAGAAGTGGGGAAACATTTCGTCCAGTCATTCACAACTAGGATCCGGACACCACGTTCAGTTGCGGTTTCCACTATAGTCTTGTCGCCCGGTTCGATTGGATGGATGTTCAGAATACTTTTCTCGGTCCACGACTGACCGCAATATGGCAAGTACGTCTCATCAATCAACAACGTCGCACCGGATTTCAATGTAATGACAATATTGAGTAGTTCCGTTTGCGTGAATATGGTACCGAGCGGAAAGTTCGGGTTCGACACGATACATAGATCGGTTGTTGCAGTCGCTGAAGGCGGTTGTTGTTGATGGTATTGATCGGGTTTGAAGAACCAAAATGTCGGCGAGACGTAACCGATACGTCGAGTGGTTGTGATGAAAATGTCCCTGTAATCGGGTGCCGTGTAGTCCACTCCGTGGGGGGTCGCCCCACCACTGCCGGAATTTGGTGCCCGATTGTTTGCGTGTAAAGAGGTATTGGTATCACCGCCATCCAAACCATCTCCTGCGGAGGACCGTCCCCCCAATTTGACTACATATACCCATTTGGAAGATGATGCGGTGTAAACGTATTTTAGGAGAGCACGAAGCATTCCAGGGTGGGTATTTGAGAACATGCAAATAGGATCCGGCGTATCGTTATTGTGGTAATTATATAATTGCAGTAGTTCATGTGTCATTTTCGAAGCGATTGTTCTATTTGGTGTAAAGTCGTATGCGAGCAATTCATCGTCTGCATCGGTTCCAAGAAATCCGGGAACTGGCCCAAATGGATTTGAAAATTTACTCAAGTCAATCATGTGGATACAGTACAGTGATATTTTTCCAAATATCACCATACCAAATGAATAATATCCCAGTAATGTAGCTAACGGATGAAAGTGAATGGGACGCGAACCGACGTAGATGGTTGGATTCGAATATCGGTGCATGGAAATCCGTACGAATGTGGGTTCGCGCACGGCTATTTGGTCGCCAATGAATTGAAATCTGTACTATCTAAAATGGACGGGATATTATTGACTGGGTGCGGGTACCCGCTGAATTGTGTGGTGGATATAATGAATGTGATTTACGGACCCCAAATATCTAAATTCCAAAAAGGTCGAATCCATCGCGAGATGGAGGGGATTGTGGCGGGATGCCGCGCCGCTGGATACAAGGAAATGACCATGGAGCTGTGTGTGTTTTGGAATACCTACTATTCATTCGATTACGTGTTTCCCCTGTTTGCGTCCGTGGTGCGAGCGACCCCCTCGTTGAAACGGTACCGCGCGGATTTCCCTACCAATGAATCGACGATCCAAGGCGGTGGTGGTGGCAGCGGTGGCAGCGGTCGCGCGGGCGATCGATGTACCGGATTCATTGCGACGGGCCGATCCGCAACTGCATCGGGCGGATTTGTCATTGCCCACAATACGTTTGATACCTACTGTGCCGATGGGGCGGCGTGCAATGTTATATTGGAAATCAAACCGACCGATGGGGCGGCGATTATGATGCAGTCGCCTCCGGGATGTATATCGAGCGGCACGGATTTCTACATGAGTGATTGGGGCGATGGCCGCGGATTCGTATGCACGGAAACGACATTTGGCGGCTTCCATCGTGTCGATGCGGCGATTCCAATTTGCTGTAGGATCCGGCATGCGGTCCAGTTCTCGCGAACACTGGACGATTTCGTGAAAATCCTCAAAGTGGGGAATGGTGGCGATTACGCGAATGCGTGGTTGATTGCCGATCGAAAAACCAATGAGATTATGCGGATAGAATTGGGGAATAGACATGTTTCGGTGGAGCGGAAACGCGATGGGTACTTTATAGGATTCAATGCACCGTACGATGAGCGAATACGAAATTTGGAATGTACAAATACAGGTTTCAATGATATTCGCAGGCATCAGGGGGCGCGACATGTGCGATTGGAGCAGTTGATGACACGTCATCGCGGGAAATTAACCGCTGCTATTGCAAAGACGATATTGGCGGACCATTACGATGTATATTTGGAGCGGGAAAATCCCTGTTCGCGTACCTGTTGTTCGCACTACGATTTAGATGATCGTGCGTTCATGAGTGATCCCAGTCGTCCATTACCATTCCAGCCGCTCGGCGCGGTGGATGGGATGGTTTGCGATGCGCAGTTGTCGTCCAATGGGTCGTTTACCGGTCGATGGGGGTCGTCGTGCGGGACGGCGTTTGTAGCGAAAACATATTTGAAAAAGAATCCACAATGGATGAATTTGGCACCGTTTCTGGTGGATCGGCCGACCAGACCGTGGTCGGTGTTTCGAATGGGTGGTGGTGCTGTTGTTGCGACGAAACGGCGGACTGTGCGACGGCGGACTGCCCGACGGCGGACTACAACGCGTCGAACGGATCGTCGAACGGATCGTCGAACGGATCGTCGAACCACTCGCAGCATAAAAATATCTCCCTAGAGTATCAGTATAGCGAGCGAGATGATGAAATCTGTGCGTCCAGTGATGAAGTACTTGCATTCGAACATAACCTCATTGAATAGTAGTAAATATTTCGCGGGGATTGTCATTATCGTGTTGAACGTTGCTTCGCGCTACGCGACATTGGATTTAACAAAGGCCCAGGAGAAATATTTAAAGACGGGTTTGGCCCGGGAGTTGTTGGTATTTAGTATCAGTTGGATGGGTACGCGGGATATATACATTTCCATCATGTTGACTGCTTCCTTCATGATATTGGCGAACTATGCCTTTAACGAAGAGAGTCGGTTCTGTGTCATGCCGCATTCATTCAAAAAGTTGAGCATGGTGTTGGATACCGATGGGGATGGAGAGGTTAGCGAGGAGGAGCTTGAGAATGCCATGAAGATATTGGAGCGGTCCAAGAAACAAAAGAAACGAGCGGTTCAGGCAGAATTCTTTTCGAATGTAGCGAGTGGTGATACTGTCGGTGCGATGTAATGTATATACATTACGATAAAACCCGTTCATCGATTCGCGGGTACGATGATTCGGTTGGAACGGTTGGGTCGGCAGAATCCGTACAATTCGTCGTATCAAACGAACTTTTCCTACATACGGGACAACAATTCTTTTTCATCAACCAGTATACTATCGAATCATTGGAGAATACGTGACCACATGGCAGTCGAGATATAGGTTCTCCCGGTTCAAATGGTTCGCACGATATGGGGCACACATCATTGAAATATATCCGTCCTATATCTGCCGCACAATACGTTTGTTTGATTATCGTGGCAGCAACATCAATCGATCTCCGCCGGTCATCCTCCTCGTGTTTTCTGCGGATTTCCTCTAACCATTCATCATCATCTTCAATACACCCAATCGAATCAAATAGGTCAACAAACCCCTCACTCAAATTATCAATCATATCAACAAATCGGTCCTTTACCTTTACTGGAAATGTGATTATACCGATTGTTATATTGACAATACGTTTGGTTAATTTCATTCAATATACTATCATTCGATTAGTATATTGCGTTGTATGCATCTACATACCAGTGGGTAACACCGAATCAGTTTCTTCCTCTCCCGCCTCCTCATCATCCGCCTCCTCATCATCCTCTTCTTCATCGCCCTCCTCCACCTTGTTCCCTTCTTTGAATCCCTCGGTAATCCGGGTGACCGAATACATGAAACACACGGCGGCTATGCAGCCAGCAATTGCGTCGACGTACGTCACACCGAGCACGAGGCCCAGCATGCAGAGTTTGCCCGGAGTAGACTTGACAAAGTTTTTGTGGGCTTGTTTATGGGTATACATGGTTGCCAAGTACAGGAATGTGATTGTTTGAACTGCGCGGACAGTGTTTGTGGGGGTCATTTTGAACGGGAGGTGTTTCATGGGGGACAACTTCATTTACAGTATTGTTATATTTTATTTCCAAATGCAACAGAAACTATGAAATAAAATATCGATGCAATGTAGTACTAAAATGAGTCCTCCTATTGGGTTGTACGCATCATCATTCGAGTCAGCGGGTGCTGATGGAAAACGACGAACTGTAAAAAATAGAAGTGGAGGAGATTACATATCTGAATTACTAGAGGATAAGAATGCAGTGAATGGGATGGGAGGAGCGGGCGATGTGAGTGATAATGTCGGTTCGAGCGAGCGGGCGAATGAACTTCGAACAAAGCTCAAGAATCGGCGCCGAACTCCTCATTATAGAAATGCAGGTGATTTGGTATCTGGGGATCATCAGCGAACGAATGATCAGCGAACGAATGACCTAACAAACGACCGGACCGGCGAACCACCGCAACCTATACCCACCAATTCGATAACTCCTATATTCGCGGATGATACAGATGACAATAATTTCAATCCGCCGCCAATGTCGGAATCAGTTGGTGTCATGCGCGCGACCGAGCGTTCGAGTGCCACGACCCCCCAACATTTCAATCCCGTGTCGAATGAATTGTACGACATGTCGATGGGCGATACCCATCCTCCTCCGCGCACAGCTGTTGAGCGAGGATATGCTGCGACATCACAACCAATGTCCTCCTCAATGCCCATGTACTCGCACCATCCGGCACACAATCCATCGCACCATCGCAACAGTGAATCCAACCCCATGGTGGATAAGTTGGACTATTTGATCCACATGGCCGAATCCGCTCAAGATCATCGTACGGGACATGTAGCGGAGGAATTGGTTCTGTATTCGTTTGTGGGTGTGTTTGTGATTTTCGTCGTGGATTCGTTTGCTCGGGCAGGAAAGTATACCCGTTGATTGATCGCATAAGTAGCTGTAAGATATCATTTGAACGAATGATATCAACTAAATTACTACGGATTATACCCATCGCGATTCCCAGCAAAGAACCATTTCGAAGACAAGTAGGTCGTATCCTTATCGCTCATGAATTTGCCAACCGCCTTTCTATTGGGTCCTTGAGAAGTAATATAATTAACCTGAAAGTTGGAAACTTCGTAATTGTAGTAACGAAGGTCTGATACGTTTCCATTAAATCCACCATTCAATCCAACGTATATATCTCCATAGTTTTGTTTAGGAACCCCTGACAAACGATGTCTTGTGGCGAGAACCCCGTTTATATGTACATTTACATGGTTCCCATCACATGTGAAAATCACCGAGAACCATTTACCTACAGGAACATTCTTGACTGCAATGGCTTCATTCTTATTGTTGAATGTATTCATGGCAATAGTTAAATCTATGGAGTTATTCACCGATTCACCGTCAGATCCCTTTTTGTTATAGTGGAGGTACATGCCCGGTCCATTGTTGGGCTGGCTCATTCCATTGGGTTCCACCGAATTATTCCCTTTATGAAATACATGGTGGTACTTGCCATCCGTACCAATCGCATCATTCTTGATAAACAGCCAGGTGGACCAGGTGAATTCAATTCCTTTATCTTCATCAACCGACCGGATGATGGGTTTCGAACCCTTTATGGATGGATTTTGGTAAATGGTCAGTAGTTGCGATGCATCGTGCATACCGTCGATGAGTTTCACATCGCCGGTGGGTGTCAGTAATTTCGCGAGCATTACCATTCCCAAACGCAATGCCACAACAAATAAGAGAACCACCAAAAGAAAGAATGAAATCTTTGCAATGATACTGTTGGACCGGATGAATTCCGTGTTTGCCGTTGTCATTCCTGCGACTGATGGCATCGCAACTGCGTTTTTCATTGATTCGAAGACTGATGTCATGGTTATTGTATGCTATATTACTGGCATATAATAATCAATTGAAATGTTTGGCGATAGATACAAACAGACAACCGACACAAACAGACAACCGACACAAACAGACAACCTATACCTCAAAGCTGTTTAGTTCGCGACCATCCTTGACAAATGTGAGACGCATCCTATACTTGTTGAACAAATTACCCATCATGGAACCACCGTACCCCTTTTTGTATATATTGTACGCCTCCTTGGGACTGGTTGGTGCGGCCCAATAAACAAAGCTGGAAGTCCATCCCTTGAATCCGCCGTTGGGGGTGATTGTCAACGGAGCGTTGCTGCTGGTCAGGGTTGTTGCTGGCAGCACGCATGTGCGGATAAGTTTCCCATCGACGTATACATCGAGCGACCGACCGTTTAGACTGATAATTAGATTGACCCATTTCTGGAGCGGGACATTCTCCACTTTGCAGGTATGGTTCTGGTTCCCCATGCACCCTATTTTTATATTGACATTATTTTCAGTTTCTCCTAGATAGACTTCCGGGATGGATTCACCAGTCGCTTCATCTGTTCGTTGGAGAAGGATTTTCTTTTGGCCGTACTTGTAGCCCCAGTCATCGACAAAGAACCACATGGAATATGTGTAATTCGAGCTGGCATCGCCAGGAATCTTGGATGCAGGGACTTCGAGCATAGTGGAACCCTCTTGCATATCGGACATGGAGATTCCTGAACTCTTTGTGAAATAGTACAATAGAAGCAGAAGAACCACCACTGCCATAATTGCAATCATTTTGGTTGTCATGATGTATACAGTAGTGATAGATTTTTATGGATCATTGCGTGTGATTCGCAGTTCACCGTTCGCTACATCGGGGCGCGGAATATCGTCAAACCCGCCGAAATCATCGTCATCATCTGTGTCTTCGTCAAATTCGACCGGTTGGGGGGCAGTTGAATCGGTTCCGCGGCCAACTGGTCGTGCAATGCGGACCAATTCGGGTTTTGAACCACCGATAGTGGGTGCGATTTTCGCATGTGTGGTATCGTGGGCGCATGTATGTTGTCTGTGCATAGTTAAGAAATTATTGTAATCTAGAAGAAGCACATTATATTCATTGACTAGACCGAGGAATTCTCTATTCACGCAAATGGGTTGAATGAGAGTCCCTCTACAATCCTCAAGTTTGTGGTTTATCTGGGGATCGTACAATAGGAGAAACATTTTCGTTGCAATGGTGTTCATTCCAACGAGGAACTTCATATTTGAACTGCCGGTTATGCGACAACAAAACATTATTGTGTCGTTGACGGTTTCCATGAGGTTCGATATGATTTCGCGTTGCTTATCGGGACAGTAGTCGTTAAACATTAGTATATCCCACGGCAGAAGCATTGTATGAGGTAGTTGTGGAGTTATATAAGATGGATATTTTTTT
>Ga0308007_10001298_pt1 | contig 11086 bp, 10 predicted proteins | sample Neamet71_FD_203152 | JGI IMG/M metagenome (GOLD analysis project Ga0308007, IMG submission 203152) | Marine microbial communities from water near the shore, Antarctic Ocean - #71 | ecosystem: Environmental > Aquatic > Marine > Unclassified | place: Southern Ocean | collected 2014-06-07
AACTTATCCAGTAGGGATGACTCGAAACATCAGACTTAATCAGACTTAATCAGACTTAATCAGACTTAATCAGACTTAATAGAAAAGGCAATTAACATGAAAATACAAAATGCAGCAAGCAGCGCACTGGGAATGGTTATATTAACAAGTGTGCTTTTATCGAATACAACGCAAGCTGAAACACACACCATGATTGTTGCGGGTGGCTGCTTTTGGTGTATTGAATCTGACTTTGAACAAGTAGAGGGTGTATTGGATGTTGTCTCTGGTTATACCGGTGGACACACACAAAACCCTACTTACAGACAAGTATCCAGCAAGGATACAGGCCATTACGAAGCCGTTAAAATTTCATACGATGATCAAAAAGTGTCACTTAAAACACTGTCTGACTACTTCTGGAAAACCATTGATCCAACTGACGCAACAGGACAATTCTGCGACAAAGGCAGCCCATATCTAACCGGCATGTTTTATCAAGACGAACAACAAAAAACCGTATATGAAGCCTCTTTAGTAAAGGTTAAACAGAATAAACCGTTTGAAAGTGAGATCGTAACGCCCATCCTTCCCGCTGCTGAATTTTACCTTGCAGAAGATTACCATCAAGACTATTACAAAAAAAATCCAATCCGCTACAACTACTACCGTAATGGCTGCGGACGTGATCGTCGTGTTCAGCAACTGTGGGGTAGTGTCGCGAGCAAGCAATACCACTAAGTTGTATTCGTTAGCGATATCTTTACCGTAAAAACGAAAGGGTGATCTTCCCCGTTTTTTGTAGACGCCCTTTTTTGTTCCTAGAAAAAGAAAGAGGAGATAAAGAAAAAATAAATAGATACAGTGGTGTCCATAATCTGGATTAAATAGCTATAATAGACATCATTGTATCTAATTTTTATTTGGGGTGAGGATGAATGATTTTCTATTACTGGATAATAGCGATGTGCAAAACGCGTTTGCCGCTCACCTTCGCCAATGTCGTGAGCGAGCCAAACTCTCACGAGATGCACTCGCCGAACGCAGTGCGGTACCTGCGCCCACCATCAAAAAATTTGAACTAACAGGGCAAATCTCCTTTCGGCAACTCTTGTTACTGTGGCAATCGTTAGACGACTTAAAACGCCTACACGAACTGACGCAAACGCCCAACCCAAACCGTTTAGACAATATGCCCACCTCAATTGAAGAGGTACTTAAAAATGGCCTTTAAACCGATTAATAAACTTAATGTTCAGCGCACCTTGTCAACAGGCCAATGTGCCACTGTGGGGACACTCGCGCAAAACCAACAAGGGGCTTTCTTCCAGTACGATGCGAATTATCTTCAAAAATATAGCAATCTCTCTCCTATTGCATTAACGCCAAATACTGACCTTCAACTCGCTCCCAAAACACCTCATCATGGTATGCATGGCGTGTTTGGTGACAGCCTGCCAGATGGCAGGGGCTTACTATTATAAGACAGAATATTCCGACAGAATGGCATTTTGCCTGCACAAATAACCGCAATGGATCGACTCGTATTCGTTGGTGACTCTGCCATGGGCGCACTTTCATACATTCCAACGTCAGATTTTAAGCAACACAGTGAAAGCGAAATCGATATTCAAACCCTCGGACTAGAAGCACAACATGTGTTTGATGGGCAAACAGACGATGTGCTGGCCGCCTTAGTGATGGCTGGCAGCTCTGGTGGCGCAAGGCCAAAAGCACAAATCTATTTTACAGCAGGGCAAACTACGCACTGTCGTACTCAAGCACAAGTGAATGACGAAGCGTGGCTCGTAAAATTCACCTCAAAGAATTTGTCATTAGGCCATGAAGAAGGCCTGTGCGAAGCCGCTTACCTTTCATTAGCGGCAAAAGCCGGTTTGCACACTCAAGAGTGGAAACTCATTGATGCACCCGCAAAATCGGGCGCAATTCACTGGCTGGCGCTAAAACGCTTTGATCGAGTACTAAATCAACAAGGCACGTTAGGGCGATTACACATGCACAGTGTGTGTGGTTTGCTAGATGCAGACTTTCGAACACCGAGTTTAGATTATGAAGACCTAATCAAAGTAAGCCGACATATTTGTAAATCCCCCATAGCAGGCCAACTGCAATTCCGTCGCGCCATCTTTAACTTATTTGCCTGCAATCAAGACGACCACAGCAAAAACTGGGCGTAAAACCACAAACGGTGAAATTGATAGAAAAACGGTTAGAGGCTTGCTGGCAAGAGAACAAAGGGTTGTTGGAGGGATAGGTTGAGAGACTCGTTCCTCCTGCGTGGTAATGCATACAGGCTACACGCTTTACAAACCTCCAGCAGCCCAATCGCACCAGCATGGAAATGAGAAACAAAGTAAATTGATTATGTCGAAGGAGGAAACAATAAATTGAATGGCATTGGATAACGATAATATCGGCAAGCCATCAAGGTTGATGGCGTGTAGCCTTGCTTCACAGCTGATAGTTCCCAGAAGTAATTCGAATACTTACACTCTTCTTCTATCTGTTTTAGCGCCTCTTTTCCATTAATAGGAAAACCCGTCGTCGCGACACCATGTTGGTCTGTTCCTGCGAACCAATGTAACTCTGAGCTTTCAGATGGATACCAATATTGCAGCGTACAATTTTTCAAATCCTCTTTGCTAAAGTCTTCAAGTCTTGTCGCGGCTTCCTCTTTGTCATACAACTCACAAAAAACCGTTAATACAGGATAAAGAATACTCGCCTTTGTAACGGATTTTTTATATGAAGTATCTGTATTTCGATGTTCTAATAATTGTTCATACGAATGTAAATTAGTGGGATACATTCCATTAGTAATATATGAAAAATTTCAGTTTCCTCCTGCGATTTTACAACATCACCAGCTTGGCTTTACACATGTCGTGCAGCGTCACGTTTATATTGTTTTGGCGTTTGTGCAAAATGTTTCTTAAACACAGCATATAAATACTGAATTGATGGGTAACCACAGGAACTCGCTACTTCAACTAAATCGATGTCTGTTTCAGCTAACATTTTACACGCTTTATTTAACTTCTCATTATGGATCTCAGTATGAATACTATGTCCACACTCTTGGGCAAAACGTTGTTCTAAGTTGGAACGAGATATCCCAACATAATCAATTACTTGCTCAACTTTAATACCTCTGCACGCATGTTGGCGAACATAGTGCATTGCCTGGATCACATACGTATCTTGTAGGGCTTTAAAGTCTGTTGATTGACGCTGGATGATGCCAATTGGCGGCACAAGAACTCGTGGCAATGTTTTTGCTTTTGCGTTTAAAACAGGTGGTTTTTCGTCCTTTTTCCGGCTTAGCTGCCTATGTAATAACTTTGCGGCCTGAAACCCCATATCAAAGCAGCCTTGACTGACTGAGCTTAAACTTACCCGACTTAAATTACGGGCTATGTCGTCGTCATCTATGCCTACAATAGAGACTTGATCGGGCACCAGCCGATTGGTTTTATCACAGGCTTGCAGTAAATGTCTGGCCCGCGCATCGGTGACAGCAATAACACCAACGGGTAAGGGTAAGCTTTCAATCCATTCCGCAAGCCTATTCATGCTGTAATGCCAAGTATCAGGTTGTGTTTTGTAACCGCGATAGATTGAACAATTGAAACCATCTTTTTCACATAAAGCAATAATGGCTCTTTCTCGCTCCAAGGCCCAGCGGTGTTCTTTACCTGGTGGATAACCATAAAAAGCAAAGTGTTGTAAACCTTTTTGCTTGAGGTGTTGATAGGCGCAGTTGATGACAGCCTCATTATCAGTGGCCACATAAGGAACCGCAGGGTAATCGTCTGCCGATTGGTATGAGCCCCCAACGCCTACTACTGGAATAGTTAAGTCAGTTAGTGCTGCTTGCATCACTGGGTCATCAAAATCGGCAATTATGCCATCCACTTCCCAATTATCGAGGTTATTTAGGCGAGCCAAGCAGTCTTCTTCGAGGTATACATCCCAATCCACTTTGGTAGATTGTAAGTAATGACCAATGCCTTCTATTACTTGACGGTCGTAAACCTTATTCGCATTAAACAATAGGCTAATGCTATATTGTCTGCCTTCTTGTCCGCTTAGTCTGCTGAATTTCACTGATTAATACCTCTTGTGCTTGACTAAAAGTCAACCGTAAGAACAGTGTAACAATAAAATAACGAATTACGGAATTTAATTATTTAATTTCGTAATTGAGCAATAAAGAACTCTAAGCCAATATGCATACAACAAAAATAACGTGGATATTGTGATGTATTTAGGTGTTGATTTAGGCACGTCTGGGATAAAAGTCATTATTACCGACTCCGCAGGCCAGATCGTCGATTCACAATCGGCAGAGTTGTCGTCGTCTCGACCGCAACCATTATGGTCTGAACAAAACCCATTAGACTGGTGGCAAGCATTTTGTAAGGTGATGGATGAATTATCCAGTCGCCCGTTTCTGTCTCAGGTCAAGGCCATAGGTTTGTCAGGACAAATGCATGGCGCCACTTTACTCGACAAAAATTCACAGGTGATTCGCCCAGCGATTCTGTGGAATGACGGTCGCAGTGCAGCAGAATGTGCAGAGCTTGAACAAGCTGTACCCAATAGTCGCGAAACGACTGGCAATATTATGATGCCGGGATTTACTGCACCCAAACTATTGTGGTTAAAACATCATGAACCCGATAATTTTGCTCAGATCGACAAAGTATTGTTACCTAAAGATTATTTGCGATGGCTTTTAACAGGGGTTTTCGCTGCAGATATGTCAGATGCAGCAGGCACACTTTGGCTGAATACTCAAAAACGCCAGTGGGACACTGAATTACTTGCTGCATGTGGTCTAAACTTAACTCATATGCCTCAGCTTTTTGAAGGCAATCAAATTACAGGCAAGTTGCAATCAGATTTAGCCAGCCGTTGGGGGGTGTCAGAAGTTCCGGTGGTAGCAGGAGCTGGAGATAATGCTGCTGGTGCAATAGGTGTAGGTCTAGTAGAGCCAGGCCAAGGCATGATTTCACTTGGTACATCAGGTGTCTACTTTGTAGTAACCGATCATTTCAGCCAACAAGCAGAGCTCGCAGTACACAGCTTTTGCCATGCGTTACCTAACCGTTGGCACTTAATGTCTGTGATGTTAAGTGCTGCCAGCTGTTTAGATTGGTTTGCTAAACAAGTAGTAGAGGAAGATATCGGACAGTTACTGGAGCAACTTGAAAACAATCCAGTTAATCAGAAAACCGCTCCTTACTTTTTGCCTTATTTAAGTGGCGAACGTACACCCCACAACGATCCTTTAGCACAAGGTGCTTTTATCGGATTAACCCACGACACCAGCAAACTCGACATGTTACATTCGGTGCTTGAAGGAGTCTGTTTTGCCTTCGCTGACGGTGTTGATGCGCTACATCAATCTGGTACTAAAGCAACAGAGATCACCGTTATAGGTGGTGGTGCACAAAGTGCTTATTGGCGCCAACTTATGGCAGACGTTTTGCAGACAAAAATCACCTTTAGAAAAGGTGGTGAAGTTGGTCCAGCCCTTGGTGCGGCACGCCTTGCGCAGTTAGCTATAGAAACAAACTTATCGACTGAACAGATTTGCCCACAGCCAGAAGCAGTGCAAATTCATACTGCAAATGTGGCGACTCAACAAACTTTTGCGCAACGAAGAAAGGTTTATATTCAGGCCTATTCTCAATTACGCATTCTTTTTAACAAGGAAATATTATGACAACTTATTTTGATTCAATACCTAAAATTCAATTTGAAGGCACGGATTCAGACAACCCTTTAGCCTTTCATCACTACAATGCAAGTGAAGTAGTGCTTGGTAAAACGATGGCTGAACATCTACGTTTTAGTGCGTGTTACTGGCATAATTTCTGCTGGGATGGTGCTGACGTATTTGGTCAAGGCACTTTTAATCGCCCATGGTTGAAGCCTGGTGATCCAATGGAACGTGCAAAACAAAAAGCAGATGTGGCTTTTGAATTCTTTGCAAAACTAGGCACTCCATATTACAGCTTTCATGATATCGATGTGGCGCCTGAAGGAAACAGCATAAAAGAATACGTGAATAACTTTTCTCAAATGACAGATGTTCTTGAACAAAAACAAGAAGAGACTGGCTTGAAGTTATTATGGGGAACGGCCAACGCCTTTAGTAACCCACGTTACGCAGCTGGTGCATCAACTAACCCGAATCCAGAAGTGTTCACCTACGCGGCAACTCAAGTATTTAATGCTATGAAAGCAACCAAACGTTTAGGTGGTGAAAACTACGTATTATGGGGAGGCCGTGAAGGTTACGAATCACTTCTTAATACAGACCTACGCCAAGAGCGCGAGCAAATGGGCCGCTTTATGCAAATGGTAGTAGAGCATAAACACAAAATCGGTTTTAAAGGTGCTTTGTTAATTGAACCTAAACCTCAAGAGCCAACTAAACACCAGTACGACTACGATACTGCGACTGTGTATGGTTTCTTAAAACAGTTTGGTTTAGAAGACGAAATTAAAGTTAACATTGAAGCTAACCACGCAACACTAGCTGGCCATTCTTTCCAACATGAAATTGCCACAGCCATTTCACTTGGTTTATTTGGTTCAATTGATGCAAACCGTGGTGATCCACAAAATGGTTGGGATACAGATCAGTTCCCAATCGATGTACCTGAATTAACACTTATCATGGCCGACATTTTGAAAGCCGGTGGTTTTAAAACTGGTGGTTTCATGTTTGATACCAAGTTACGTCGTCAGTCTTCAGATCCTGCGGATTTGTTCCACGGACACATTGGCGGTATGGATCACTTAGCGTTAGCACTGAAAAAAGCAGCAGCTATGGTTGAAAATGATTTCCTAGGCGCCGCTGTTGCTAATCGTTACAGAGACTGGAACGGTGATTTAGGCAAAGCTATTTCAAAAGGTGAGCATAGTTTAGAATCATTAGCTACTTATGCCGTTGATAATGAACTATCACCACAACACGAAAGTGGCCAACAAGAATTATTAGAAAACAAAGTTAACCGTGTATTGTACGGTTAATTCTTTGTAGCCTTGCTAAAAAAGGGTCACCTTTTATTCTTGCAAAACGCCTGATGTAATATATCAGGCGTTTTTTTATGGACTAATTTATGCTCGATTAAACACAAAAAAGCCAGTTCATCTCTGAACTGGCTTATAGGTCTATCCATTACAAGACTATGGAATTAGTTTAACTTTATCCTTCGACATATTCGAAAAAATCAAAATCGGCTACGCAATTTTGCCCAGAGGTATCATGACATGCCATACCTACAAAGGCTCCGGTAAAACTTGATCCCTCACCTTTACCTGCTTCATCAGAAACAATACTGTAGTCGAATCGATAAGGCAGGGTATGCCAAACATCTGCATCGACTGACCATGCAAATTGTAAAACATGATGATCAACCAGGGCACGCAAATGCACCTCCCCCTTAGCTGGCAGAATAAACCTTGGGTCGGTAAATAGTTCCCCCATATGCCCTTCGCGCAAAGGAAATGACAAGCTCAGTTGTGGTTTACCCAGACAACTCATCACATCGATAAACCGCTGACCTTGATCATCAACCGATATATAACAGTAATGAAACTTGTGGCTGTTGTAATAACAAACCAAACCGGCAGTCTGTTGGAAGTTAGTGGGCTGGAAATCTACTTTAGTTGTCGCATTAAATACAAAGGCTTGTTGTCTGCGCGCGATCAGCGCCTGTTCATACAAAGAACCTATGGACTCCTTACCTGTTAGGCGCAAATACCCAGGGCGCGCAGATAAACTCATAAAGTGTTCTGGAAAGGGGGTACGTAACCACTGAAAATCGATAGGCAATTCTGAACTATCAAACTCATGCAGTGTGTCTGCTTTAGGCCATGGATGTTCGGATAAATTTGGCGCTACAACATTAAGTTTTGGCAACCCATCACCAGTAGCGCCTTCAAGCCTTAACCAGCCATCTTCTGTCCAGTGTGTTTTTTGCAATCCTGTCTCTCGACCCAGAGGGCTGCGTCGTTCACCTGTTAGAGGTCTACCACAAAGATGTACTAGATAATGCTCACCTGCAGACGTTTCTACTAAATCGCCATGGCCACTACGCTGTATAGGTAAATGTTGATTGTCTTTGGCGGTTAACAAATAACCTTGAGGATCAACTTCGTAAGGCCCTTCCAAATGTTTTGACCGAGCCATTGTCATTGCATGGGTATAACCTGTACCACCCTCTGCAGTTATCAAATAATAGTAGCCATTACGTTTGTATAAATGTGGCGCTTCGGTCAAACCTAGAGGTGAACCTCGGAAAATATTTTTTGGATCGCCTACTAACTTTTGTTGCTTTGTACAATATTCCTGAAGGGTAATTCCTGCGAATCTATTCTGATTATAGCGGTAGTCCCACACCATATTGACTAGCCACTTTTTGTCATCGTCGTCATGAAATAAAGACGGGTCAAAACCACTAGAATTTAAATACACCGGATCTGACCATTGCCCATCTATAGTGGCACAAGTCGTTAAATAATTATGAGAGTCTTTATAGTCACCATCGAGTCGTTTCACATCTGTATAGATCAAATAAAACAAACCATCATGATGAGTTAAACAAGGTGCCCATACACCACAAGAGTCAGGCTCGCCTCGCATGTCTAACAAAGACTTGCGATTTAAGGGGCGCGTCAATAACCGCCAGTTTTTAAGGTCTTTTGAGTGATGAATTTGTACACCTGGATACCATTCAAAAGTGGAAGTGGCTATATAAAAATCTTCGCCAACTCTCACAATACTAGGGTCGGGATTAAAACCTGGTAAAATAGGGTTGGTAATTACAGAATGTGTCATATTGAGTTTTCAAATCCTTTTACTAATTTATATTTATTGAGACAGTACAGTACGATGACCCCTGCCACAACAGAACTAATGGAAAATATTAATAGAATGCCAAATATAGCCTGTTCAGTTTGGGTTTCATTTGGCACGTAGCCATAACCCGACAACATCCAACCGGCCATTGCACCACCTATTGCAATACCAAACTTAAGTGCCAATAAATGACCAGAGAAACTCATCGCCATAGCACCACGACCAAATCGTTTGGCGCCATAGTCAACAGTGTCTGGTACAGTCGAGAAGAGTAGTGGAATAAATATCATATGCACGAAACTGGCTAATACCGATGCGATTAGCGCAATCCATAAACCAGACTCAGGGATAAAAAACACCACGCCGTTAAACATAATAATACCCACAGTAGCGAATTTCATGAGTTTAATTTTACACATTCTGGCACTCGCCCAATTGGCAAATAACGCCCCTGCAACACCGGCCACCATAGCGCTGGTCATAAATATACTGACCATGGACTCTTGGTTTAAATAGTAGGTCACATAAAAAGGCGTGACTGAGCCACGCATGGCCACGCTGATAAGTAACACTAAAGTGATTAAGGCAATAATTCGCCATTGATCATTTTTGAGGGTTAAACCAAAATCCTGCCAAATAGTGGTTTTTTTTGCAGTACTGTCGGTGCCATTGTCTGGCTTAATACGTTCGTTGGTAAACAAAAAACACAGGATAAAACAGATCACTGCGACCGTTGACAACACTGCCATCGCTATCTGAAAACCCTTTTCTTTATCGCCGCCTCCAAAATAGTCAACCATTGGCCATACGCTAGCAGTGACAAGTGCACCACCCACCATGGCTAATGCGAAACGCCAAGATTGGATAGAAGCGCGTTCAGTTGGCTCCGATGTCATAACCCCGCCTAGTGCTGAATAAGGTATATTGATAGCTGTATACGCCGTCATCAGTAAGGCGTACGTAATGTATGCGTAAATCAACTTCCCTGAGTTACTGAGATCTGGCGTTGTAAAGGCTAGTACAGCAAGCACACCATAAGGAACTGCAACCCACAATAAATACGGACGATAACGTCCCCATCGTGTTTGCGTGCGATCAGCCAAGCCCCCCATAAGTGGGTCGGTGATGGCATCGAATAATCTCACCACTAAAAAAAGTGTACCCACAGCCGCAGCTGAAATACCAAAGACGTCAGTGTAAAAAATCAGCATAAAGTTGATGACAACTTGGAACACTATATTACTGGCTGTATCACCTAAGCCATAACTGATTTTTTCACGGTTTGAAATTTTACTCAAAAGATTCACGGGTTGAAATTTTACTCAAAAGATAAATCACTCATAATGTTTTGTGCTGGTTTCAGCAACTTGGATACCAAAGGTTTAGTTTGATGATTGCAACCAAATAACCAAAAATATGTAATTCTGGGCTAACCAGCTTTCATGCCAAAAGTCTGTATTTATATGGCCCTTAAAACTGACAACACAATAATGTTAGCGATAACATTATTGTGTTGTTAACCGACTGTCAATATGTAGATAACAATTAACTTACACACGGTCAGCGCATTTTAATCCCTGACTCCAAAAGCGGTGATCGATATTCATCGTCCAGCTCTGCCATTTTCTTTTTTCTCGCCATACTGGCCACTTTAGTATCATCTTGTTTAAATAAAGCCATCGCTATTTTGCGCAAAACATTAAAAACGAGCGGGCCTTGTTTTTTCTGATGCGTGACTCATCTTCTCTGAACGCCATATATAACAACCAATTCACACTTTCAACTTGCCAATGACTCCGCTCTGCGTTTATCCCTAACAAGCTGATATACCAGCGTGCTTCCTCAGTATCCTTACCTATACTCTTATCATGAACTTGTGAATGAATTTTTATAATACTTGTTAAACCCGTCCATTAATTAGGCTTCAAGCGCGAGGATATAGTCTGCTTTTTGTTTAATGATCTGCTATCAAAATATTTTAGGAAAGTAGTTGTCATGTGAATCAATCAAGGTGTTATTAGACATTGATTGATTCACAACTCATTTATAATATAAGGTGTTATCGCTAACATTACAGATGGCATTGTTAATGATATCTCGATAATTAATAAAAATAACGATTGATAAAGGAAAAATCATCATGTTAAAAAGAAAACTATTATTCTCGGCTAAAATACCTGTGCTCGCACTCATTTTGGCTTCATGTAC
>Ga0308007_10001301_pt1 | contig 11045 bp, 14 predicted proteins | sample Neamet71_FD_203152 | JGI IMG/M metagenome (GOLD analysis project Ga0308007, IMG submission 203152) | Marine microbial communities from water near the shore, Antarctic Ocean - #71 | ecosystem: Environmental > Aquatic > Marine > Unclassified | place: Southern Ocean | collected 2014-06-07
AAAAATCGTTCCTTTATTAATTGAAAGTATTAAGGAATTAAAAAATGAAATAGATGAATTAAGGAATGAGATTACTTTATTAAAAAATTAATAATCATCCTCGTCACTGTCTTCTGCCTCAGAGAAAACCTTACCCGATATCGTAGTCCCCCCCTTTGAAGAAGTAGTTATTCTGAACGTACTATCTATCGGGATTGCCCCAGAAGAAGGTACAGATGATCCGTTTGTGAATGTAGCGGTTCTAAAAAAACTGAGGGATATCGCCGAAGTTGTGCTATCATCATTTAATGATGAATTTCCATTTGTTTGACCACTATTTACGTACGCTGCTTTTATTTCACTAAAACTAGTTCCGCTTGTTGTATTTACTTGAGAAGACATTTACTTTAGTAAGTTTAATTATTATTTTTTTTTAAGGGATAAAATAATAATATGAATGAAAACATTAAGGAAGTAACAATTGATACAGTAGAGGTACCAAGAGAACTGATCATTAATCTGAAGGGTATCATTGAAGTTGTGAATGAAAGGATTAACTGGAAGACAAGCGAATTATTACCGGTTGGTTTGATATGTAAACAGTTAGATGATATTATTAAAACAGAAAAATCAAAAGAAGGTAAATAGTTAAGTCAATAATTGTTTATTCTTGACCATTGTAATTTCAAATTCAAATGATGCATCTGAATTATTAGAATCATAGAGAACATTATTAACGGCCCATAGCTGAATATTAACGCGATGAAGGGTTATCGGAGCAAAATATTGTTGAACATTTGATTCATCTACATCTACCCCGTAGTGTAGGTATTCTCCGTGACCAGCTTTCAATTGTATTCTTTCTATGATATCTCTACCAGAAGAGTTCCTTTTACACCCGATACTTGGAATTTGAGTAATCGCGAGATCAACGAAGTGACTTGAAACATCGGGTGTTCTGTCAGAATATAGTTTCTGACTAACGGATGTTTTTTTCTTGGGTAAGAACCCAAATAAACGGGCTGCCCCCCGAGTAATATTATCATAATCCCATAAAATGGTGAGTTCTGATGAACCATTGAATGTTAAATCGTAGGCCATCGCTTTATTACCGTTTGTGGATGTAGATGTGGTTGAATCTACATCATGGAAAAACCATGTAAATGTATTATCTGATGGGGCGAACGTATCTGACCCCGCACTATACGAACCAGCCGCAATAGAACTTGAATCTGAATAAGTTACAAATTGCGCATAGTTGGCAGTTACAACTGTGGCACTTGCATCGGTGGGAGTGGCGGCAGATAATGAACCTTGATAATTTTGAAATACATTACCGAGATCACTCATATTGTAAACTCCAGGATTGATAGTAACGGTGTGAATTGTATCCCCGGTACTGTTTTTCTTATATTTAATTACATTATTGGTGCTATTGATATTGAATGGTGGCGTACGTATTGTTGTCCGAACCAATCTGAAACCGATTACATTATGATAAACATCATAATTCGTAGTTACCAATGAAGAACCTTCATCTGTATCAAAGTCAAATACAACAACGAAATCAGAGGTATTGAAATTATCCCCCTGAAAATAATTATGAGAATCAATCACAAGTCTTTTTCTTTGGATATCTTTGGTGTAGAGCATATCTCTGTTTTTTTCATAATCTTCTACTTTTGTCCTATTTAAAAAATGAGTTTGTTTTGTGTATTGGACTTCTTCTTCTTCTGATTCTGATTCTGATTCTGATTCTGAAGAAGAAGTTGTTATTCTTTCAAAAGTGGAGAACATTTATTATAAAATACTATTATTTTTTCTTTAAATTAAAAACTAAACGATATGGATAGTTACCATGTTTTCTTGGCATCTTTCATTGCATCTTTATATTTGTAACCCGGGACAGATTTCCCTTGTTCATATACTTTTTTAACGTGATCGATCCACGAACCTTTTTTAGAGTTAGATGTAATTCCATCCAAGAACGAATCTTTGTCACCTTGACTTGGAAGAGTCAGGGTCTTTGATTTTCTCTTCTTTGAAGGCGGCGCCGCTTTGTATTTATCTTTTTTCGCAACTCTTTGAGCTTTGTACCCTTTCTGATTATCCTTGTACATCCCAGCTAAACCGTATGACGACGATAAAATCTGTGATACTTTTTTGACTTTTGAACGTGATTTTGATTTACTGGAACTCTTTTTTCTCCCTTTGGATCGTTTCATTGTTTTGCGTCCAACTTTCCCTTTGGACCGTTTCATTGTTTTGCGTCCAACTTTCCCTTTGGACCGTTTCATTGTTTTGCGACTTGATTTTCGGGGCATATTTATAATATAATCAATATTTTAATTTATTTTTTGTAGTGATTGAAGGGCATTCCTTATTTCATCTACCGAAGGTTTATAACTATCTTTGTCACTCACTTTTTTGTCACCGTATACTGTTTTCTTCAGGACAACTTTTTGTAGGTCTGAAGCTTGGATGCGATCTATTTTCTTCTTATGTTCAACTGCTATCATGGGTACTCCTAATTTTAGCATTTTCTGATACTGATTGAGTGGCGGCGGCGGCGGCGGCGGTGGCGGCGGCGGCGGCGGCGGGATCCGTGTTGGAATATTTTTTTTCTTATCTTCTTTATCTTCTTTATCTTCTTTATCTTCTTTATCTTCTTTATCTTCATCATCATCATCAATGAATGCATAGTCTTTGAGTTTTACGGGTAGATTACATTTCGCTTGAATAATATTCCAATTGAACCACATCTTCTGATTCAGAATCCATAATCCGGAAAGTTGAATGATGAAAATACCGAATATTTTTGGGGGGAAATCTTGAATCTTTTTTTTTGTTTGATCAAAAAAAAGGCACTCTTCTTCTATCTTAAAACGCATCCATTGAGAATATTGACTTTTTTTTAAAAACGGTTCAACTTGGTATTTATCTGAATATTTTTCAAAGATGACCTTAAATACATCTTTGAAACTGGTTTGAATAAAATCAGAATTATTTTCTTGAAACGATAAATCTAAATATCTTTTTTTTGACATCTTTGAAAACCGATTCAATCCAAATGGTATGAAACAATGAGGTGTTTGAATTAAAATATCATTACCATCATATTGTAGTGGAATAAACGTGAAATCAGAAGAACATTGTCTTGATTTTTTAAAAGTGAACTTATTTTTTTGAAAGCGGATATCGGTATGTTTTAAAATCATTTAAGGTCACTATGATTTAGTATATAATACTTAAATAATGAACGGACCCCCCGAAAAATTATCATGTTCTATATGTGGCGAAGAGAATGACGATGTATTTCATATATTAAATTGTAATCATGCATTCCATTACAACTGTTTATTTTTATCCTTTAAAAATATGAAAACAAATTGTTGTCCTTATTGTAGGTCTTCCAAAAACAGATTACCCTTAATCCCGGGTTTAAAAAAAATACATCCCTTAATTCATGGTCCGGTAGCCAATGATTTTCAGAGTAAAAAATGCGAACATATTTTGACGCGTGGGAAGAACAAAGGTACTCAATGTAGTAAAAACTGTAAGTTAGGATATCATTTTTGTGCTGTTCATTATAAAGCGCATCTAGTTGAGGGAAAGCAAGTAGTCGTTTAACGTATAGAAAACCATATAAAGAATGAATTGAAAGTAGTAGTGTAAAACTAAATGAACGATTGTTCCGTCTGTTTACAGACAATTGAAGAAGATCATGTTAAAAAAGTATTGTCATGTGGTCATGAATTTCACTATCGTTGTTATATAGATATTGTATACCATGGGAAAAGTTATTTCATTACTTGTCCGTTATGTAGGCGTGTTAATGAGGATATTACCAAACCTTTTAAAGTACCTGAAAAAAATCTGAAGCTATTATGTGCCCGGAAGGTTGGAAAAGTTAGATGTATCTGTAAGACTAAAAAAGGCTCCGTGTGTAAACGGAAAGCTAATTTATTTAACTACGGTATGTGTTATCAACATAACGCTTGCTTAAAACCCGAGTACTATGCATTAATGGACAAATTTTCAGACTTCATTTTATGTCAGCGTTATAATTTCAAATCAAGGTTGTATTCGTTGGATATTGGTAAGAAGATAATCATCCAATATGCGGACAAAGATACAGAGGTACAAGATATTTTATTCTATTGGTTAAAATATCTTAGTGTAAAAGGTATTTCATTTATAAATAATTACCATGAAATGTATGAGTATTACGGGTTAGAAAAACCACCCTCTTGGTGGATAGATTATTGCTGTAAGCGTTTTGTGATTGTTTAAAATAATAGATAATAGATAACAACAAGTCCTAATAAATTAACAAACCCAGGGTTAGCTTTAACATTTGTGAATATTTTCGGTACAAATCTAGGCCAAATAAACTGGCTGACTAAATATACCATCAAAACCTTGATTACTAGAATGAGTAGGAATAATTTCATTTGAAAAGACATGGTTGATCTACCCACTTCGTCTTCATGATGAGTGTCATTTTCTAACGCAAATTCAGCAAATCCTTCAACGAGTCCCATTTATACTATTGTAAATATTTTTTTTAAAGTGTTGTATGTCCTCTCTCCGGATCCCACATCCATGAAAATGGATTTACATCAACGTTATTGACGACTGTACCTGGTTGGTGAACTGGTTGAGGGGGATAGGTGCGTATGGATGGATTATTAAACGTACAGTCTTCCTCTCCGGGGCCCTGAATACCGAACATATTCCAATCAAACGATTCCTTGTTACAGAAATCGGGGGATTTATCGGGAGCTTCTTTGGGTAATAGTTTTTTTTGTAGTGCGGTGAATGAAAAAACACCACTTAAATCGGCCATTTTATTCCTTTGAAGAGGGACCACTTTGTATTTTTCTTGATAATAATTATCAAGAAGAGCCTCAACATTTGAATTGAAGTTATTCTGGTTGCTTAAAATACCCGACGATTTATATTTGATATCGTAATGTTGAAGTACGTTTTTGACACCGCTTTCATCAATGTCAATGTGATTAATATACATGATATTTTCAAAGTAGACCACATCAAGGATTATTTTTACGGTATGGAAATTCTTGATATCATAAATAAATGCACTTATAATTGTCCGATAGTTTCCAATACCATCTTTCATAACGTAAACATTTTCTATATTTTCTACATGATATTTATTATCAGAGAAGAATTCAAGAGTATCCATGACTTCTTTCACAATCTCAATACTCTTATTTTTTGTTTCTGTGTCTATAATATTTTTATTGAGGCTCCACTTTTCAACAACATCTGTTAGAACAACTTTATCGGAATCAGAGATATTACGTAATGTATTTACTAATTTATACCTTTTTACACCTGGTTTATCTTCAAACAAGTTTTTAAACCCTGAAATGATTGTTTCACCCGCCTTACTACTCTGCTCTTGTATTCCTTCAAAACGATTATTATTCTGTATCACAAAAAAAACGACAACCATAACAATGACAACTGGAAGAATACGATTCATTATATAGTAATTAGATATAATATTTCTGTTACTTTATTATCCCTCTGTTTTAAATTACGAGAACCCTTATAGGTATCATATTGTATCTCATACTTTTTTACTTTATAGTCCTTGAATAGTGATACCCATTCATCTTCCTTGATAATCCCTTCGTCATTATAGGATAATAAAACATACTTTGATTTTTTCAATGACTGTATGATTAATTCTTGCATAGATTCATAGGCCGTTTTTTTGTAATTGTACGTTGATCGTGTCCAATCAACCGGGATACCTGAAATATCGGAAATTTTTTTAGGTTCTTTGTTTTCAATGATAATATTAAACATGTAATAATTATTGGAGTACCCATGAATATTGTACGGTGGGTCAAGGTAGATTAAGTCAAACGTACTTGGTACTTTGTAAATTAATGAATTAATATCTTCTTGAAAGATATTCGGTTGAAAGGACCGTTTTGACCATTTGGGCATTTCTAATTTAATTTTTCCTTTGATGCGTTTTAAATCATTTTCAGCCGTCCCCCCCCATTGACCCAAACCGGTTTCTTTATTTTTATAGAATCCTTTGAATTGTCCGCTAGTATTGACGTGAATACTTGATTGAATGAGTAGAGGTGTGATACAATAATGAAATAAATCTGTTCCCACAAAATTATGAATGTATTCCCGTAGAGTGTCTATGATGGATGCATTTTCCCTGGTATAGAAGCATCGTTCTCCTTCTTGAATATTATCTGTCTCTTTGGGTGCATAGTATTTACAGATGATACCTTCTTTAAAGGGTCCATGTTCAGCAAGTTCATTCATTTTATCAATGTGAAACTGGATGGTTTCTTTTTCATTATTAGTTGGTTTAATCAAGAAACATTGATTCATAATATATGAATAGGGTTCCATATCATTTGAGTAGAGATTATTGGCGTATTTTGTGAATAATCTTGAAACAACAGAAGATCCAGCAAATGCATCGAATAAATTCAATTGATCCTTCTTTAACGTTTTACAAACCTCTTGCACAACGCTTTCAATTTCTGGAATTAGCTTTCGTTTATTCCCGATATAACTGATCATTTTTTGAGTAATAAATGCTTCATCTGACATTTATTTTTATCTATGAAAAAAGAGTATAAAAAAAATAAATTATTTAATCTCTCGCGACAATCATGAATGTGATCCAAATATCACCATTTCCGCTTAATGGGCCAGTACCATTTGCTAATGTAAGGGATATTTCAAGAGAAGATAAAGTAAGTGGATTAACTGTGCCAATATAATTAAACTTTGTTGCTCTATGGGCAACCGTGGTGGTGACAGCAGCGGTCCCCCCGGTTGTATTAGGTATAATAAGTTTATTATGGTATGCTGTATTATTAGATACAGATTGTATATTAAATTCTTTTATTCCTAAAACAAAAATCGCGGAGGCGGCAGCAGTATTTATTGTGTCATTTGAAATAAATGAATCAATATATACATCTGATAACTTATCAACCCTTAATGGTTCCATTAATGGATAGTTTGCATTTGTCTTGGAAACATCGGATATATGGATTGTGATCGTTTTATTTTTTACCCTTTCTGTATGATAACCTGGATTTTGATAGAGTCCGACTAATGAATTATCCCGAGCTTCTCTCATTTGTTTTCCATATTCCATCTTATTATTATTATAGATATAATAAAATTATTTTAAAACGAATAATTCTTTTCTTTCATCTATGAAGTTTCTAATAAACCGATAGGCGGTTTCAAGTTGGTTAGTATGTTGTCCCCCGGTAATGATTACTTTCCCGCTTTTGAAGACTGCAATGGTTACTTTCTTACAATCTCCATCTCCGTCTGCTCTACCTTTTCCATTACACATTTCCAAACAATCACAAATCCCGTCAAATTGATTGGTATTCATAAAATACTTGATATTAACGCCTGGGTAAATACAGGGTTCATACGAAGAGTATATCCCTGCTTCAACGATTTCATTATGGAGTACCTCCCGATTAATTTCATAACCCAAATCAAAATCACTATTAATTAACACTAATTTATGATTCATCAGAAATGTATCATACCCCATAACAGACAAATCTTGGAAATATTCAATGAGTTGTTGAACCAATACTGGTGCTTGGTTTACGCCTTTCAGGCCCGTAATCTGGAGCTTTCCATTATTAAATAATTTTACATTCATAATTTTACCTTCATGAAAAACATGAACGGTTGCTTGATTGTAGAACATTTTCTTTTTTGTTTTTTTCCTTTTCTTCCGTAGCATTTTCTTGGAAAACCCTTTGGGAACATTTTCGGGTCCATATTCAATAAATGGGATATATTCGGTAATCGGTACAGATTCATAAATTTTCTTTAAGTCAATGTCCGTTGATATTTGGAGGATCGCTGTAATAGTTGAAATCCTTAAGTCCTCCATCGGTTCACTTTTAATCGTGAATTATTCTTTAAATAAAGTTTCAATTTTTAAATATTAAATTTGAAAATATAAATGAAAGATTAAATTAAATAAAAATAAAGATGGAATCCCAAACATTTGTCCCCCCCGACTTCTACTGTCCAATTACCGGAGAACTGATGCTTGAACCTGTTTCTGATCCGGAAGGACACACCTACGAAAAATCACAGATTTTGACATGGTTATCAACGAGTAAAACATCACCAATAACACGTTCACCACTCAAAAAAGAAGACCTTACAGATAACATTGCAATGAAGCGTAGCATTGAATCAATCCGAGAAAAACTGACGGAGGACCAACTGAAGATTGATTCAATACTTTCTGAAGAAGTAATGGCACCCTATGTTTCAAAGATTGGAGAATTGAAGCTAACATCCTATTACATGAATAATCAATTATTTGTGAAAATAGATGTACCGGGTATTCCAAACCGGTCACCCGTTGATATTGTATTGTGTATTGATGTTTCTTATTCCATGGGAGCAGAGGCTACATTGAAAGGTTCCAGTAATGAAACCGTGAGCCACGGAATATCGGTTTTATCTCTAACTGTTTCTGCCGCAAAGACAATTCTTCATAGTTTGAATGAACATGATAATGTTTCTATTGTGACATACAGTGAAAAAGCCAATACACTTTGTTCAAATGTATCTTGTTCCTATGTGAACCGTGTTGCAATGGAAGCACAACTTGATTCTCTCAAACCAACGTTTAATACGAATATGTGGAGTGGAATCCATGAATCACTTGATATCTTGAGGAAAACATCACCCGATACACGGGTAAAGGGTGTTCTCCTTCTCACAGACGGTATCCCCAATGTCGAGCCTCCACGAGGACACGAATACATGTTAGAGAAGTATTTTAAGGATCATAATTTTGATTGTATGGTTTCGTGTTATGGATTTGGATACAGTCTTATGTCAGAATTGCTATTAAATATTTCGGACATTTCGGGGGGAGATGGGTTTTCATTTATTCCAGATGCATCTCTACTCGGTAATGTTTTCATCCATGGAATTAGTAACCTTCTATCAACTGCGATCACGAATGTGGATATAAAGATTGACTTGGTGGATGGTGCGAAATTCCAGGTTGAGGATAGCGCTGAATCAATTTCATTTAAGATTGATTCTCTCAAGTACGGTCAAAGTAAGAATTTTATCTTCAATGTTGATGTTTCGGATTACGAAGATATGGACGACATTAATAAACTCGCAGAAATCACACTCACTACCCCCGACATAATCCTACAAAGGAATAATAGCGAATTCCCTGAAGAAAGTTATTATCTAGAGCAGAAATATCGCCACGAAGCGATCCATACGATTAATCAGTGTATTGACCGTAAAAAGTTTAACGACCATTCTTTTGAAGGGGCATTGGATCAGTTAATTACTGATATTCAAGAAGAGGCCGGTGATAATTTATTCCTTTCAAATATCCTGTTTGATTTATCTGGACAGGTGAAAGAGGCATTGAATATGACAAGTCAAGGAAAAAGAGAAGACTGGTTTTCAAAGTGGGGTATCCATTACCTGCGATCTCTACAAGACGCTTACAAGAATGAGGTATGTAATAACTTTAAGGATAAGGGTGTTTCAAACTTTAGTGGAGACGTATTTAACCGTATCCGAGATCAGGTATCTGATATATTTGATAGACTTCCGCCCCCAAAGGCGGATATAGTGTCAACCGCCGCGAAAGGGTCAGTTATGCGTGGAGGGGGTCCAAGTAGATCCGCCCCGACAAGTATGAGTGTTTATAATAATGCCAGTGGTGGTTGTTGTGCAAAAGGTAGTATTGTATTGATGGCGGACGATACATACAAAAATGTAGAGGAATTGAAGAAAGGTGATGAAGTATATACTTATGATTCTGAAAACAGACAACGCTTTTCAAAATCCCGAATTGAATGCGTCGTTGAAACGAATTGTCTGGATGGTACAGAATTAATGTCTACAATTGGTACTCTGAAAATCACACCGTATCATCCGATCATCCATTACATGGCATTCCAAGAAAAGTGGAAATACCCCGTAAATATGATGCCCCCATCTGTAATTCCTTGTGAATCAATGTTCACATTCGTGATTGAAAACCGCAAATCACTTATTGTAGAAGGCTTTGTATTTTGTACATACGGACATGGTTTGGCCGGAGATATTATTTCACATGATTATTTTGGAACCGATAAAGTTATCAACGACCTTAAGAAGTTCAATACGTATGAATCCGGGCATGTTCTCCTTGAAAAAACCATGTTTAATAGAAAAAATAAGACCGTTGTAAATATTAGTTCAGACGATCATAAATGATTAAAACTTATTCTTCAATGAATGCCCAATAGTGACATATGGTTTCCCTATCGCAGAACACCTATCCAATCCATCAAATGTATATATTTTTTTATGATAGTTAAATTTATTAACTAATTTGGTACATGCTCCACAGCAGAATACGGGTTTAACTTTCCCATCTTTTGAGTATCTCCAAATATAGATTTCATATTTATTCCTTGAATCATTTGACCGACAATACGAAATACATTTCTGTTCTGCGTGGATTGATATCTTCTGATGGTTTTCACCACATGGACGCGAGGTACCTTTGTCTACAATTGTTTTCCTTTTTTTATCATAGATACAGTAGACCACGGCTACTGCACATGATTCGATACTATGTAAATTATCAAAATCAAAATGAGTACTCGTTGAAAGAGGAGGTTGTTCAAGATTCATATCATGATGTAGTTTGGTTACTACATATTGATAACGTAAAATTCAAATTTAAAAATAAACTCAAGGTTTTTTTTTATAAAAAGTAAATAAAAACCCGTCACAGTTTATAGAGTGTATTTATCCGATCACATCCTAGGATCACATCCCACCAACACATGGTTCGCTTGAAGAGTCCACGTCGGTCGGGAAATCAATTCTGCGATCTATACTATCATCTACCCCACAATCAATTTCTTCATCTTCATCATCATCTTCGCATTCGGATTCTTCGCCTTCTAGAACCAGTAGATCAATCACTGCATCTTTATTAACATCGTCTCCTGGTGCGTACATGTAGGTTAAAT
>Ga0308007_10001303_pt1 | contig 11040 bp, 8 predicted proteins | sample Neamet71_FD_203152 | JGI IMG/M metagenome (GOLD analysis project Ga0308007, IMG submission 203152) | Marine microbial communities from water near the shore, Antarctic Ocean - #71 | ecosystem: Environmental > Aquatic > Marine > Unclassified | place: Southern Ocean | collected 2014-06-07
ATCGGTTGCAAGAAGAAGAAAGCGATGATGGCACCAATGAACATCAACCGTTCAAGGTACATCGGATATGCCCTTCCACCCGATTCATCACGGGCCATGAGTGTGGTTGGTTCTTCAGTCATTCAAACACCTCAGAGTTCAAGCCCGGAAAGTCGAGCTTCGAGCGCTGCAAGAGCGGGGTCGGGCGTTGATGTCGGCGCTGGTTCCTTGCGGTGTTCCCAAGAAGCATCGAGCTGAGCAAGTTCTGCTTCAAGAGCGGCGCGTTCATCGCTTCCGTCGAGATCGACTTGCGTGGTTTGTGATGCTGCAGGTGCTTGCTGGACGCTTGAATCCTCATCGATTGATTCATCGGTTGGAACTGGCATGGACTCCCATCCTTTTTCATCGGCCTCTGAAGGTTCAGCGGGCGCATCAAGCGAAACCGGGATTTCGCCTGCAAGGGAGGACTCCATGGTTGAAATCATGGTTTCTTCAACGGGTGTTCGTTGACCGGCTGGAATGGAATCCCGTTCGTAAGGCAGCAAACCATCGCGCTGGAACTCCCACAACATACCGCGGGGAATACCATCTGCGAGACCAGACGCATCGAGTTGAGTGATGAGTTCTTCGAGCACACGTGCCGTGTCTTCCAAGGCAACCGCTTCGCCAGCATCGCGTTGATCTGCTTCAAGGTAAATATCGTCAAGTGCAACTTGAATCAATTTGCGAGTGGATTGAGCAATGCTTGGCAATGCTTCAGGCCGCGTGCAGTTGTTGAGAAGGGCTTCAACCTCTTCAGGAGGTGCACCAAGTCGGGTCAGTTGTTCCAGAACATTTCGCAACCGTCGCAGCATGGTGATCGAGCGGTCGTAGTCTTCGAGCAAGTGTTCCAAGTCGAGGACCACATGACCCACCGTTTCACCGAGTTGGTGTTCGAGGCGTTGTTGAACAGACCATCGAGCCAACCCACGAACTGCTCCAGCAGTTTGTGGTACCTGGCGTTCAAGAAGCGTCATGACTTCACTCGACAACAAATGTCGAGGCGTGGCTGCAACATGGTCAACGGTCGATTGAATGACTTGCAAACCGCGTTCCACGGCTCGGTCAAGCAGTGTCACCGAATAGCCAAGGGCACGTGCATGTTCGAGACGTTCCAAAACCGGACCGAGACCGTCGAAGGTTTGACCATCATCGAGCAGTGCTTGGGCAAGGGGTTCTTCAGCAAGCCGAGCACGAAGGCGTGCTGCTTCCTGAATGTCGGCAACAGCCGCTTCATGGGCTTCGGATAATGCTTCAGCGCGTTCAATCAACGATGCTAATTCTGCTTCTGCGTGGCCACGACGGGCACCAAGGTCGCCGAGTTCGCGAAGGACTTGTCGGCGTTCATCCATGAGTTCACGCAATTCTGCTTGGACTTGAGCCTGGCGGGCTTCATCTGTTGCGAGGCGAGTGCGATCTTCTTCAGACCGACGACGGCTTGCTTTTGCCTCACCTTCGATGGCGGACAATTCAGAGTTGTTGGTCTTGACCTTCTCGTCGAGAAGCAAGACTTCTGCTTGGGCTCGAGCATGACGTTCTCGAGTTGCAGCAACTTGTTCTTGAAGGACTTGAAGCCGGCGTTCATCGTCTTCAGATTGTTGACGGATGGAGGACAGTTGTTGGCTGTGAGTGTTGAGGTCAGCGTTGAGTGCTGCTTCCTTGAGGGACATGTCCTCAATGGCTGTCCGCAAGGTTTCACTGGACGATGCATCGCCTAGAGCCTTGGCTAATTCTGCAGCACGTTGCGAAACTTGGTGCTCCAATTCATTGACGCGTCGAACCAATCGTTCTGCTCGGTTTTCAGCTTGTTCTGAGGTCGCCTTCGACTGAGCCAGTTCCACTTGCATTGTTCCGAATTTACTGTGTGCTTCTTCGAGAGAAGTTGTTGATTCGGTCCGAGTTTCAGAGGCTTCACGAGCAATGATTTGAGCAGCGCTCGTCGCCGCCCTCGCTTCACTCAATCGATTTTCGACGGTTGCTTTTTCTTTTTCGAGTTCATCGATGCGGTGGTCAGCCGATTCGAGGCGTCGTCGCAAACCTGCATCCACTGCGAGTGGCTGAGAGACTTCACCGCCCAATCCACCGCTGACTTGGTCGACGGTTTCAGAGAACGCAGCCGATGAACGGCTCTTTCGTAGATTCTCCATTCCGCTCTCAAATCCATACAATTGATTGAGTTTGGATGTCAAATTGGCACGTCGACTTTCGGAGCGGGTGCGAAGGGTGACCAGGAGGTCTTGCAAATGATCAAGACTGAATCCATCGATGTTTCCTGATTCACGGGACACAATGCTACCAGATGGCAAGCGGTGCAACTTGAGCACTCGAGTTGAATCGGTGAAGGTCAACATGGCTTCTTCCATGCTTTGGCCTTCTGGTGCAGCAACGCCGACCGGTATACCGCGAGCCAACAGCACTGAAATGCAGGTTGATGATTGACCTGATTGCAAGTGGCCTGTGACTTGTTCATGCATGGCTGCTGACAGCATTGAAAGAATCGCATCGGGGCCGCCTCGCCCTTCTCTTAGGATGAAACCTTCTGGAATTGGACCGCCTGAAGCGCCGATGGCACCAATCTCTCCGTCAAGCGTACCTGCTACGGCTGAGATCAGTCGGGCATGGTCTGCGTTTGCTTCGGTCCAAACGCCCAAGGAGGCATCGCCTGATTGAGCAAGCAAAAGAGCGCCACCTTCGTGATGCATGGTCCAATGTGAAGCCGATGGTTCAACACCTTCATCGATGATTGAGATGGACATTGCTGCGAGGGAGGCATGGATTTCTCGTGCCAGCACTTCGGGCTCATTGGGTATTTCACCGACGCTATCGATCAGGAGACCTTGGTCCACTGCAATCGCACCACGAACGGTGTCGCGTTCGACCAGAGCGTGGAGAACAGCCGACAAATCCCGTGACATCAAACGTTGGAGTGCATCGCCGCGAGCAAGCAAACCTTGTCGGTCAGCAGGATGTTCAAAGGCTTCGGGAAGAACTTCTGCAACGCTTCCAAGCCCTACAAGCGAATATGATTGGGCAATGAAACGAGAGGAACCCTCTGCTTCAATGGCTTCGAGGCGTTGACGAGCATCGCCACCAGCGAGCAAGATGTTCCCTTTCCCTGATTCAGCGAGCCAACCAACAATGCGCCCAGCCCGAACAAGTCGGTGACCAGCAGGTGTCTTACGGCGTCCAATCCAAGTGCTGATAACACCGTGATCAAATGGCTGTATTGTTCCGTCTTCAACCGATATGGCTTCTTCGATTGGTGTTCCTTGGGGCAGGTTAAACATTTTATCAACTCACTGGGGGGTGGTGGCCAAGATTCGGCGGTCTCTGCCGAGGGCATGACGCCATCGGGCAAGACGCCCGCCTGTTCCTGACAACGCGACAATTCGTGTTGGCGATGCAACATCGATCATCAACCGTTCTTCACCTTCGCACCATACTTCGTACACAGCCCCCAAACCGAGGGCATCAGCCGATTCAAGCGCAGCAGAAAGAACGTCAACAGCGTGTTCGAAAGGAGGCATAGCCCCTTCATCGCCAACGCTGGCCAACAAGTTCCCACTATCGTCAATCAGCATGGCCTGTTTCACGCCTTCAAGGCGATACAATCCGGCCAGCGCACGTTGCAACATAGATGCTCAATCCTTTCGTCAGCGTTGTGGCCTTCAAGAAGTTTTGTGCTTCCATCCCCCTAAAGGGGGATTTAAGGACCCAAATTAATTCCCCAACTGGATTTACATCAAAAAGGGGCGCGGAACACCTGAAAAGCCATGTTTTCCGCGCATGTATTTCGACGAAATGGCACCCTTTCAAGCCCAGAAAAGTCGCTTAGATCTAATTTATATGAGAACATATTCCAATTGGAAAATCAAATTTACAATTAGAAAATTCAATGTTGGATGAGCCAGCGGGTGACCCCGTTCTGAGGTCCAGCGTGCGGGGAGTTCAAACCTAAGCCGCTCCACCGACGGTTCATGGCAGGTGAGACTACGCAGGGATTTACCGTCCCACAGTGCGATAGTTGCTCACGTCCAGCTGTGCTCGAACAAGCCTATTCTGGTCGGATTTTGTGCAACGAGCACATGGCAAAGTCGGTTCGAAAGAAAATCGCAAAGGAACTTCGCCAACAACTCGTTCTTCCAAAGGACAAGGACACGACAATTTTTGTTGCCATCTCGGGAGGAAAGGACTCCGCAGTGTTGCTTGACAGCCTCGTTGACCTGATCGGCGAACGCCCCGATGTTCGTATTGTGGCAGGGACGGTTGACGAAGGCATCGAGGGCTACCGACCCCCTTCGCTTGAGTGCGCACAAGTTCTATGCGACCGACTCGGTATCGAATTTATCACCGTCTCCTACCCTGAATTAAGTTTCAAAGAAATGGATGAAGTCGCACGACGGATTCCAGGGTTGCTGGAAAGCAATCCAAGTTCCCCTCGCCTTCCGTGTTCATACTGTGGTGTGTTTCGACGCCAAGGCATCAACCATCTTGCAGACCGCATTGGTGCAGACATCATTGCGCTGGGCCACAATTTGGACGACATGGCTCAAACCGTGTTAATGAACATGACAAATGGCGACCTCGACCGAACGCTCCGCCTCGCCCCACACACCACAAGTGTGGTGGAAGGAATGGCCCCCCGAATCGTACCATTGCGATGGATTCCAGAACAGGAGGTTCACCTCTATGCTCTTCATCGAAACCTACCTCTCCACCATGAAGAATGCCCTCACGCCGAAGGAGCCTTGCGATGGCGGCATCGGGAAATGGTGGCTCAAATGGAAGCCGACTCACCCGGTACCCGGCATGGATTACTTCGCATGGCGGACAACATCAAGGCGCTAAGAAACCGTTCATCAGATGATGCACTCATCATTGCTCCACCGATACCGTGCCCCAAATGTGGTGCAATGACTTCAGGAACTCAGTGTAAGGCTTGCGACTTCAGAGCTCTTCTGAACGACTGATCAAAGGGCGTTCTTAACCAATTCATCGAGGTCTTGAGGACGACCGCAGTAATGGCATCGAAGGTGCAAAGGATCTCGGCTCACAACTCGAAGGCGGTGAGGTTGAGGCTCACGAGCGTTTGTTGTGATGCAGTTAGAGAAGGTGCACCGAACGACGTTGACGACTTCTTCGCCGAGGTTGATGGATAACTTTTCTGCAACGACATAGGCTCGAATGATGGCGACGTGGGCCTCTGGGGCAACGAGGGCAAGGCGATCTAATTCACCTTGCGTCAGTTCTCGGTCTTCGACTTTGATGATGTCTTTCGAACCAAGTTTCTTCGAAGGGACATTCATGACAAGTGAGACGGGGACTGAGGTTTCCCCTGCGATACCGAGCATTTCGAGCACACGAAGCGCTTGACCTGAAGGCACGTGATCGATCACTGTGCCATTGCGGATGGCTGTGACTCGGCGCATGCTTTGTTCATTGGACATCAGAGCACACCTCCTTCAGCATAAACATCAGCAGGAACGGTAACACCAAGCAGACGGCAGAGCAAAGCCATGCGCGCCACGACGCCATTAAACGCCTGTTCGAAGTACCGAGCGTGCCGACTTGCATCAACCGCTGGATGAATTTCATCGACACGTGGCAGGGGGTGCATGATGATCATATCACCCTTGACGTCATCCAGATGGCGTGAATCAAGTTTGTAAGCACCAGCGCAGCGAGCGTATTCGTCTTCATCAGCAAAGCGTTCTTTTTGAATCCGAGTCATGTAGACGACATCGGCATCACCCATGGAGCCGTACAGGTCTTCAGTCTCGGTCACGGTGGCACCGTTTTCACGCAAGTCAGACACGATTTCGACCGGCATGCGGAGCAAATCAGGGCTGGCGAATATCAGTTCGCAACCGAAACGAGTCAAGGCGTGGGAAAGGGAGTGAACGGTTCGTCCATAACGCAAATCTCCAGCGAGAACGACCTTGAGTCCATCCAAGCGGCCATGGGCTTGCCTGATGGTGAACAAATCCAACATCGTTTGTGTCGGATGGTGTCCAGCGCCGTCGCCACCGTTGAGGATGGGCACCCGAGCAGCGTCCTGAGCGTATTGAGCAGCGCCTTGACGAGGGTGGCGCATAGCGATGATATCGGTGTAACCATCGACCATCTGGATTGTATCGAAGAGGGTTTCGCCTTTGACAACGGAGGAGGTTTTGACATCGCCAAGATTGACCACATCGCCACCGAGTCGCTTCATTGCTGTCTCGAAGGACATCCGAGTCCGGGTGCTGGGTTCAAAGAAGAGGTTGCCCAAAATGCGCCCTTGCAAAAGAGGGAGGTACAACTCGCCTCGAGCCACAGGCAGAAGGCGTTCTGCATCATCCAAAATACTGAGGATCTCTTCATTCGTCAAGTCGTCCATGGTGATTAGGCCCGTCATTTTTACTCGTCTCCCTTCCTTAGGCGGTGAACGATACCCATGAACATTCCCGTCGAGGCAGTTGCAGTTCCTCCGTGTCACCAGCGACTCAGACCCCTGAAGCAAGGGAAGCCTCCTTGCTCAACCATGAGAGCGGAGTGATTATGACCATGCCATCAAAGTCACGACCATGGTGGACGCTTGGGCCGATGTTGAAACGGCTATTGAGGCGGCCATCAAACAACGCCAACAACGCTTGGAGCGTTTGACAAGCGCGTCGGCCCTTCTCCTTCTCAGCGGAGCGTTATGGCTCATGTGGCCAAGTCTGAACGCAGCCATGAACGGTGAATCTGGGTTGCTCAAAGGACTCGGCTTACCGTTGGTAATCATCGTCTGGGGTCTGATCATTCAAGACCTCGTGGTCGATGATGCACGAGCCAGAACCAGGGTCGGTTCCGCTGCAAGCGTGGCATGGCCGGTTCTTTTGGTCACAGCAAGTCAATCCCTTGATGTGGCCCAACCGAGCATGATTGTTGGCAGTGTTCTGATTGCAATGGTCGCATTGTGCTGTTTAAACGCTTCAAAGTCAATCCTTCAAGGTGGCCTGAATGTTCTGCGGTGGAGAGCGGTGATGACCGGTTTAGGAGCGATTGTTGCAGTGTCCCTTTTTGCTGGCAACATCCCCGAATCGATGACCTATGAATGGCTGACCTCCGTTGCTGCCTTGGTCCTCAGCTTTGGCCTCACAGGCTACATTTGGGTCGTCGGTGACGACCAACGTGCAGAACGTAAGAAATTCAGTCGTCGTCTTGATGAAATCGAGGGGCGCCTGTTGGAACTCAAAGCCAGCGGCGCTGCTGTGGACCAGGCTTCAAGCTTGATCATGACAGCTCGAGAAGAAGGGCATGTTGACCCACACCACGGGATGAACCTCTTGAATGATGCAGAGGATGACATTGAACGGTCGCTGTCCCTTTCGGGCGATGTGGAGGCCATCCGAGCCGACGCACGAGCGAGCATGGATGAGGCTGAATCCATTGCACCAACCGCAAAGCGCCCACGGAAATCATTCGATATGGGCGAGCGGGAAGTGAAACTCGGCTCCCTTCGCGATGGTGAAATGTTGTTCCGGCAATCCAAAAAGTACGCCAATGAAATCATCGAATGGTGGGCTGTTGCTGAGAAGGCAATTGGCGAAGCTGGCCGACAATTGCAAGGAAAAAGCGGCGACGGTGTTGACCACCTCAGAGAAATGCTTGCTGATGCAAGAAAGAAGTTAGCATCTGAAGCACCTAAGAAAGCATACGAATTCGCTGTCGTGATCCCTGTACAACTTGCTGCAGATGATGATGCTCTCGGAAAAGCGGCAATGTCGCTCAAAGAAGCTGAGCGTCAACTCAAGCAAACAGACGGACTGGACATTACGATGATGACCGAACGTCTTGCGCAAGCAGAAGCAGCCCTCGATGATGGAAATTCAGGTCAAGCCATTGGCTTGGCTGATGGCGTGGTCCGTTCGATTCAAAGCGAACGGGAAGCAATGGACGATGTTCAACGGGCCCTACGGCAACGCAAGAAACTGAGTGCACAATACGAATCAAGAGACGACCGGGCGCAATGGGATGGGCGCATACAAGCCATCGAGCAAGCAGCTGATGAGCGCCGCTGGAGTGAGGCATCCGAACTTCTTGCCACCATGAATCAAGACCTCGATAAAGAAGGCAAAGCAAGCGAAGAAGCCCTCGAACTGTATGACTTTGTCATGGATGAATGGCGCACCCTGCGCAACCAGTGTGAAGCTGGAGCAATCAAAGTTGATGATGATGATCGGCGAGCCACTGAGCAAGCGATTGCTTTGGCAGAAGAAGGACTGAGCGTAGGAAGAATCGAAGATTGCTTGGACCAACTTGGTATCGCTGATGCTGCAATGGAACGCCTTCGAAGAAGAATTTAATCTCACTTAAAGATCAAGCAAACCCTTGTTCTTAATCGCCTTTAGATCGAGGCCACCTGGGAATCCAAGGTCCACTGGCATGCCTGAGACCGTCACAATCAACCCACTAAGGTGGAGGTAAAGGCAGGGAGGCAAACTGGTTTGGTCGATCTTCGACAACATTTTCCAACCATGCGCTCCTTTCTTCGAAGCGATGGTTAGTTCATTTGAAGGCCCTTGTGCAATCCATGCGTTGGCAGCCCATGCATGCTGTTTTTGTGATTTCCGAGGGAAACTCGGAGCGGGCAAGACAACATGCAGTTTGCCCCAATCTTCATCCAGATTGGCACCGGATTCTGTCCCCCACTGAATATTGGTCACCTCACTGGAACGAGCCTGGGTGAGTCCTAAGCGAGCAAAGTAGCCGATCAAGGCACGTAGGTGAGGGTGGCGCCAATGTTCTTTTGCAAGTCCTTCGGCCATGCCGACAGCAGTGTTGACACGGTTGCCATCGAGGTGCAACAAGCAACGAACGACCTCACCGTGAATCCAAGATTCAATGGCATGTTTCTTGATGAACCGTTCAAGCAAGTTGAGCGCTGCTTCACTTTCTTTCGACAACCGCATTCGGGCGATATCTCCGAGCAAAAATAAGCGCCCAGTTGGCGTGTCCATGTACTTGAGTTCAGACCGACTGGTGCCGGTTTCAAACCGTCGTACGAGGTCCATGTTTCGTCGCATGGTGCTGTCCATCGACAGGAGGGGTTTGTGACGTGCTTCAAGCACACGACTCTTCGGAGCAAAGAGCGAAGCAATCCATTGAAGGCGCGCTGCCTCGATGTTATCGTCCGGGAGTATTTTCAACCGTGGCTTGGATTCTGGTAAATCCCTCTGGGCAAGGCTTGCTGCAGAAAGGGCAAGACGGGCATAACCTGCGGACTTTGATCCACCCAAAGCAAGCAACGACACCGCCTCTTCTTCTGCCTCGTTCCAGCGGCCTAATCCAGCATACATGGTCAATACTGCGTTGGTCTTACGCGCCAAGCCCAATCCGTCGATCGCATCCCCGTGTCCTTTGAGAATGTCATCAAACTGGCGCAATGCATCGACCCACTCGTCCTTTGCGATGGCGGTTGTGAGGGGTTGTTGCTTGAGGTAGATGACATCCTCCATTTCAGAGAACCGTTGACGTCGGTCGCCGAGTGCGGCATCAAATGTGATGTCATCAAGGCGGGACCCAACACGCAGGGATTTGACCCAGATTGTAAGGAATGCAACCTGCCCACCAGAGGCTAACATCCACGTTAACTCTTCGAGGGCGTCTTTTGTTAAGATCGAGCAAACGGTGGAATCCCAAGAACCACATTGTGAGCCTTGAGGTAGGAAACTGGAATCCCAGAACGTGATCATTCCGAGGGCTAAAAGAAGCATGGATTGCCCAGCAAACCCGGTGAAACAAAAGTTCAGCACCTTTGCCTGTTGGGACTTTTCTGCTCGCAACAAACGGCTATCAGCTAATTTGATACCACCTGCACCAGAGACATCTTGGACATCGAGGAATAAAATACGGGCCACTTCATAGACAAACAGGAAACCAATGATGGCCACGTTCAGCAAAAGGAACAACAGAACCATGGTTACAATGGGCACGCGAATGCCATCGACCGGAATGAAAGAAAACAATTCGATGAGTCCAAAGCCCAGCAAGCCTCCTTCCTCCATGAAGGTGGTTTGTGGTCGGTATTCAGGGAGCGCAAGCACTTGGTCTGAATGCGTGAGAAGGTTTGGTTCGAGCAACAACACAACGAGCGACACAAACGTGTTGAATGCAACAAAGGGCATCACAATGAGGTTAAAATTCACAATTTGTGCAACAGCCTGTTGGCGAGCATTTGGAGTGTGGTTGTGGAACGGAGAGGCCTCACCCCCAGCGATTTTCTTAGAGGATTGGCGCAGTGAACGCCATGAGGAGCCTAGGATTCGCCCATAGGCCAACACCGATGGCGCAAACATAGCGAATGCTGCGATGCTAAACCGACGGCTAGCTGTGACATCGTAGATGCCGAGGACCACATACAGAGCGATCACCAGACCAATCCAAACAGTCAATAAAATACCGTAAGTGTAATTCTGCCACTTGCTGGATCGTTGAAGCGAAGCACGATCTTGTCCAATGGGTTTGATGACTTGTGCGCCAAGGGAAGAACCGCTTGAAATGAGGGCGGGCAAAGCGATGAACATCAAGGCAATGGCCACTGATGGAGCATGGTAGCCCGGAGAAAGGTCAAACCGGGACATAAGGAACTCAAAGAACAAAATCAGCACGCCAACAAGAGCAAACAGGTAGGTCGTGACACCAAACCGCATCCCAGGTGATTTGAGCAAGGCTTTGGCCTCCTCGGCGGAGCGGGTGACCTGGTGAACTTCATAGCGCCGTTCACCTGTTTGGAAAGCCACTTGCAAACCATTCAGTTGACGGGGGACCACTTGAGTCCAGAAGAACCAGGCCGTAATGCCAGCGAGGAAAATAGGTACAATTGCAGCGGGAGTGATCCCTTCAACAATCGGTGGTGCTCCCATAGTTCGACCTCCAGTTATTCTTCCTTTTCAACATTCACAAGAGAAGGTTGAGTGACCTTCGTATCGATCTCCTCACGGATTGCTGTGATGAAGTCCTCAAGGTTCATGCCGCTGATTTGATCACCGTTTCGAG
>Ga0308007_10001305_pt1 | contig 11031 bp, 9 predicted proteins | sample Neamet71_FD_203152 | JGI IMG/M metagenome (GOLD analysis project Ga0308007, IMG submission 203152) | Marine microbial communities from water near the shore, Antarctic Ocean - #71 | ecosystem: Environmental > Aquatic > Marine > Unclassified | place: Southern Ocean | collected 2014-06-07
AAGGATGACTGTTTCACTCAGATCAAGGTGTGCAATACAACGCTAAGTTATTTAAAGAGACACTCCACGATCATAAAATGAATCAAAGTATGAGCCGACGCGGATGTTGTTGGGATAATGCGGTTCAAGAACGCTTTTTTCCGTAATTTAAAAACGGAATACTTGAACGATTTAAGCTTTATGAATCACCAATCGGCGGTGGCCGCCGTCGAGCGCTATATTAGGTTCTATAACTATAAGCGACTGAACTGCGTGATTGATTATTTAACACCGGTTCAAAAGCGACAAGAACTACTAAAAGTGACTTAGAAGTCCTACAGGATTACTTGACCATTACACTGTCGCTTTAATTGCTTAGGGCAGAGTTTTTTCGTAAGCATTGAACCAAATATGAATTATTTTTGGCGTTATATTAACGATTATTGTCGTTAATACCACTTACTTAATAAAGAGTTTCTCTCCATAATTTTCAGCGGTGTTTCATAGAAATAAATGACGGTTTGTCAGGACTTCAATATATAAAACATAAATTCTTCGACGAAGTAGGAAAAGCATTAATGAACGATAAAAACCAATATGTCTACATTGCAGGAATCACCCTTGTTGTGATTTACAGTATTCAATTTGTTGCGGCTCGATTCAGCGTACAAGAAAGCATTTCGGCAACAGGTTTGACAGTACTTCGATTTCTCGTTGTTGGTGTGCTATTCGTTCCATACTTTTTACTTGGACAAGGCTGGAAAAAAGTAAAGGCGCTTGGTTTAAAACGAGCATTGTTATTATCAATCTTTGCGGGCTTTCCCTATCTTTTTGTTATCAATACAGGGATTTCACTAACATCTGCAAGTTATGTTGCCGCAGTAGGACCAGGTTCAATTGTTTTATTTTCTTTTTTACTTCCTTTTTTCTTGCTACAGACAAAAACGGACATTACAGCGTGGTTCAGTACAACTGCCATTGCAATTGGAATTGCATTATTCATCTACAATACATTGTTAGTTACAGATATATCACTAATCGGCACGGCTCTCTTTGTATTACAAGGGCTCATGTTTTCGATGTACGGAGTGTTAATCAAACGATGGAGTGTAGATCCTATTTTAGGAACCGCTGTCATATCCACTGTGTCATGTATACCTGCTCTATATTTACTTTTCACTCATGAGATGGGGTTATTCACAGCGCCCTCTTTAGAGTTGATTAGTCAAGGTATTATCCAAGGTCTCCTCGCAGGCGCCGCGTCTGTTTTTCTGTATAGCTACCTTGTTCAAGTGCTTGGACCACAGAGAACTTCATTATTCATGCCTAGCGTTCCAGTTATCACCACCATAGCCGGCTACTTTTTTCTGAATGAGATTCTGACAATAGTACAATTTTTTGGAATTTTGGCAATGATTTTTGGAATGGTGACTCCAGGATTGTTATCTATCAAAAAACAGAAAAATCAATAAAATTCATAACTTAAAGGAATGTGAAAATGACGAATACGATGGAAATACCTTATAAAAGTTGGAACGATATGGGTGAAGATGAATTGACTGAAGAGAGTTTACTCCGTTTATTTAAAGGAGAGATTCCATTTATTAAATTATCGAATTTTGCAGCAGTTAATGAGTGTGAGCAACTAGTAACTTCAGCTATAAAAGAAGGCTTTAGTTCTTATAGAGGCGTTGAGCCAATCATTAATAGAATTGGTAATACTGTTTTTGAATACAATAATGAGTCAAAAACAGATTACTTTGAAAAAAACATTGAACTAATAAAGGTGCAAAATAGAATTTTTGAAAGATCCTTCAACCCTTTAGAACGTTTTATAAAAACACTACGAACGTGTACGAAAAAGAAAGACGTTAAGATTCCAATAAACAATGAGGGGATTCCTTATTATGCAGGTCTCATTCGACGCATTGAAAATGGAACATTACTTCACGTCGACTTCGCTCCTGGCGAACAACCAGATTGGGAAGTAGCAGACATCTGCGAACAACTAGCTTGGAACCTATACTTACGTCTCCGCTACCGGCAGCGGTCATACTCACGTATTTAATCGTCGCTGGGAAGAATCCCACAATACAGAAAAAGAAGGTATCTATGGGTACAGCCATAGCGTTATTAACCAGTCTCAAGAAGCAATTTTCTCTCCAGTTGTTGGTGAGGTTGTCATTTTTAACACTCGTAATTTCCACTATGTTGAGCCTACTGAGGGTGAGCGCGTAACATTCACTTCTGCGATTGGCCTGACAGAAAACGAGGAGCTTATTTTATGGTCGTAAAGTATGTAAACCCAAAAAAAAATGCAGATATTTACCAGAAAGAAAACTCAATAAAAGCAGCAGTGCTTACAGGTCCCAATAAAAAAGTACAACTCCAAAACATTCCCATTCCAATAGTACAAAATGGAGAAGTGCTTATCCGTATGCTCTACTCTGAAGTCTGTGGCACTGATGTCCATATTCAACAAGGGAAGCTTGCAGGAGTGCCTTATCCTATAATTCCAGGTCACTTTGCAGTAGGTGTAGTCGAGCAAGTGGAAGGTGATGTTCACTCTGTAACTAACAAGCCTGTTCACCCTGGTGATACGGTTTCTTTTCTAGATGTACATGGAACCTGTCATCGTTGTTGGCAATGCCAAGTAGACAAAGCCCCAACTAAATGCACTTCACGCCGAGTATATGGCGTTACCCATTCTTTGGAAGAAGGCCTGCTCGGTGGATGGGCCGAAAAAATATTATTGCAAAGAGATGTTCTTATAACCCATTTGCCCGAAAATGTTTCTCCTTTACGATTCATTGCTGGAGGATGTGGAATGCCAACAGCGGTACATGCTATTGAACGAGGCAGAGTTGCTCTTGGAGATCACGTCTTTATACAAGGCGCAGGGCCAGTTGGTTTGTGCGCTGCCATCGTGGCTCATCACTCAGGAGGAATAGTTACTATTGTCGACAAATCCCCCGTTCGCCTTAAAGCTGCACGTGCTCTCGGTTTCGATGTCCTACAGCTACAACCCTCAGGATTGTCGAGTGAACAAATACCAAGCAGGAAAGCAGATGTAGTGATTGAAGCAACAGGCTCTCCAAACGCTATAACTGATGGTATTAAACTGGCTCGTGATGGGGGGCGTTATGTCGTGGTGGGTCATTATTCTGACGCAGGAGAGATTAACCTTAACCCGCATCTAGATATTAACAAAAAACATCTTGAAATCCTTGGAACATGGGGAATTGAATATATACATTTCCATAAATCTATTGAACTTTTGGCACGAAAAGACCTTACACCTAGTGGAGTTGAAATTGAGGAGGTAATAACCTCAATCTATGATCTCTGTGATGTACAGAAAGCACTTGATGATGTACGCAACAGACAAGTAGTAAAAGCTGTAATTTCAAACAAACAAGAGATCCAATAATGATATCACATACAAAAATTGGTTTTATTGGCATCGGAGCCATGGGCGAGTCAATATTAGCGGGAGTGCTCAAAAGTGGTCTAGTTTCCAATGAACATATAGCAGTCGTTGGGAAAGGTGATAAAAGAGCACAAAAAATTTCTGAACTCTATAGTGTCCAGAAATACAGTTCTTCATTAGAGTTAGTAAAGGATTATGATGTAATTTGTCTATCGATTAAACCAAAAGACCTACATAATGTGAGCAAAGATCTTAAATCTGCTGACTTCAAAGGAAAATTGATCATAAGCACGCTTGCTGGTGTTAACTGCCAGACGTTATGCGATGCATTCCCTAAATCACATGTTGTCAGGTCAATCCCCAACATAGCCAGTGAAATTTGCAAGAGTGTCACTCTGTGGACTCAACACGAATCCCTTCCCAAAAACTTAACAGAGTTTTGTTACGCCTTTTTTTCCTCAGTTGGTCAATCGATTGAAGTAGATTCTGAAACATACATTGATCTTGCATCTCCCATAAGTGGCGCAGCACCTGCTTTCACTGGGTTATTTATAGAGGCAATGGTAGATGCAGGAGTGTTTATAGGTCTACCTCGAGATCTTTCTACACAACTTGTTTTACAGTCATTAATAGGGAGCTGTGAGTTAATTAATAATTGTAACGGAAATGCACAACTTATTCGACAACGGGTTACGAGTCCAGGAGGACTAACCGCGGTCTGTATTGCGAAACTGGAATCCGCAGGATTTAGAACAGCTTTGATGGACGCTATTGTCGCAGGCAAAGAAAAAACGGAAAAACTAAGTCATGTCCAAGTAACCAACTAAAATTTTTGATAAGGAGAATAACTATGGATCAAGTATATTACTGTCGTAATACTAAATTAAATACATCGTCCGATGTGTTTTGGAGAACTTTTGGATTCGAACGATATCTATGGTGATCCAAAAGCATTGCAAGCTCGTATGGATAGAGATGGTTACTTACTGTTTCGTGGACTAATCGATAGTGAGAAAGTTCTTCAGGCACGTAAAGAGATCCTTCTCAAATATGCAATCATTGGTGAAATAGACGGAATTAACCATGACGTTATGGATTCAATCCTTCAGAAGAATAGTTTTATCGGAAACGTCAACCTAATTGCGTTTACTGAAAGTATCCGTCAAGGACTAGCATACCAAAACCTAACGGAAGATCAGCGCATAATGTCCGTTTACGAAAGCCTTCTGGGCGGTCCTGTTCAAACTTTTGATTTCAAATGGCCAAGATTTGTTCGTCCTGGAGAAGGTACAGGTATTCATTCTGATAACATATATGTCACAGGGGGGACTAAAAATGTGTGGACAACGTGGATTCCGATTGGTGATGTTGCTATTGAAGAAGGACCTATAGTTCTCTTGGAAAAAAGCCATAAGTCATCGAAACTAGAAAAATATTGGGGCAAAGATGCAGATAAAGATCAGGTTGGGTGGCTCAGCGAAAACCCTTTAAGTGTTCAAAGCACTATAGGGGGCCGCTGGATGACAAGTAACTTCAAAGCCGGTGATATTCTATGCTTTGATGTTCGACTTATTCATGCCTCACTTGATAATCGATCACCTATAAGTCGGTGTAGACTCACATCAGATACACGCTATCAGCTAAAAAGTGATGCTCTTGATGAACGCTGGCATGGAGGGAATTCAAATCCTCACGGAGGTCAAGCAAAAGTGTTCCTACCTGGAATGTCTCGGACTGTCGGTAATCGAAAATTCGAAGAGGAATGGAAACCTGTAGATGAGTTTGGCCGACTTAATACATCTTCTGTGAGTACAGATAGGCTTACAGTAAAAGTATAGCCACGTAAAAACTAGCGAGACTTATATTTATTAAGTCTCGCTTTATTGAATGTAAAACCATTTAATGTAGTGTTATCAGTATACTCTAGCTAAAAAAGCAAGGATGACAGATGCAAGAACAAATACTTAATACTGGTGGTCCAAAAGTGGCATGTATTATCAGTAATGAATTATTGGTATTTGAATACGGCATAGCTTATGAGATTTTTGGTCTTCCAAGGCCAGCCTTTGGGAGTGATTGGTATCAGTTCGAAACATGCACGCATACTCCTGGAAAGGTTAAGATCAGTGGCGGCTTTGAAATCACCATTTTAAACGGTTTAGAAATTCTTGAAAGTGCAGATTTAATTATTATTCCAGGTTGGCCTGATACTAATGCATTGATCAGTGAAAACTTGATCAATGCATTAAAGGCTGCAAGCCAGCGGGGAGCGCAAATTGCCGCCCTGTGTTCCGGTGTAATTGTTCTTGCACAAACGGGGCTACTAGACGGTAAGAAAGCCACCACTCATTGGCGCGTTATTTCTTCCATTGCCAAGCATTTTCCTAATATTGAGTTTGATTCCACGGTTCTTTATATGGATCAAGGTAATGTTTTAACCTCTGCGGGTAGCACTGCTGGAATAGATCTTTGCCTTCACCTAGTACGACAAAAATATGGTGTTGAGTATGCTAATATAGTTGCTCATGATTTGGTCATGCCGCCCCATCGTGAAGGCGGGCAATCTCAGTCCATACCTCAACCCGTTCCCCTGCAATACGAAGCTTCTCGCATGGGGGCTGTTCTTGAAAAAATCCGGCTCAATCTTTCCCAAGAACTTCCTGTAAAGAAACTTGCTGAAGAAGCCGGAATGAGTTTGCGTACCTTTCAACGTCGATTCGAAGCCATAACAGGATTACCACCAAGTGCGTGGATTCTTCAGGCGCGACTCCAGCTTGCATGTCGGTTGATAGAGATGAATGGACATGTTGACTTTGAATATGTGGCCTCTAAAAGTGGATTTGGGTCGGTGCCGACTATGCGCCACCATTTTCGTAACAAGTTAAAAATAAACCCAAGCCACTATAAAAAAATTTTTTCCTCCCCTCCTCATAACAACAATTAGATACTCTAATCGACTATATCTTCCTTATAGTTTAGGGTCAGATACTGTTTTATCCTCATTAAAATGCGCCATCTGAGTTTCTTCATCTTGTATCTTAAGATCCATGTAAAGCATAAGCTATGTTTTGCATTATCCAAGGTGATTGGATAGAGGGGTAGAGACACTGCGATACATCTTAGTACTTACCATTCTGTGGGTCAGATTAGTGCCTACCCCTCACACTAACGTCTCAAAATGCGAACAGTATCTTGTGCACAGTCTGCACGCTGTAGCACGTATAGCAACAAGAATGCAGTTGACGTTAATTTACCCAATCAAAATGAGTGTATCCAACATAAGGATTTCTAATATTCTTGATTGATCTTGTGTACTGAACTGCACTTAATGTCTCCAAAATTAACAGCTATAAAAAAGTATTACGCAGGCAAATGCCGTTTAGATTAGTTTTCGTGAAGAGACATTACAGCGGTAAAATAGGTTTAGAAATAACGTTGAAAAATACTAAAAAACATTATCATTATATTAATTTTTTTCTGTCTCTAATCTTCTTAGTTCACGTCTTTTATTAGTAATGTCTAGTGATTTAATGAGGCATACAAACTTTATTAATTTGAATGTAAACCAAACATATTGCCCTCTGTATCAACAGCAAGCGTACAAAAACCAAACTCACCAATTGACATTTTAGGCTGCTGTATCTTGCCACCAGCATTGACCACTCTTGCTTCCTCTACGGCACAATCATTACATGAGAAGTACACTAACGTGCTATTGCCACCCGGTGAAAAACCGTCCACTTTGACTAATGCACCAGTAGCGCCATAGGTTTCCATATCTGATGGAAAACACCACATCTCGAGATCTCCTCCTGTGGGATCACCTAGCTTTTCTAAATTTACACCCAGCACTGTTTGATAAAAGGTTTTTGCTCTTTCTATATTGTCGACATATATTTCAAACCAACCAATTGGATTACTCATATTCTTCTCCTCTACCTTTATTTAAAAGCTCAATACTTTAAACATAGTGCACATGAGTCATTAAAAAATACGATTTACCAAGCAGCCCAGCCCATTACACCGTGATGATATAAAACGTGTGGAATATGAGAAATCAGGATGCATACCCATGTAAACTATTCGTACAAACTTTAACCTATAAGATGATCTAGTAACAAATTATAAAAACAAAAATGCCCCGACATAACGAGGCATTTTTATTCAACTTGAGCCATGGTCAGTAATGGCTCTTATTCTTAATCATGAACAAGCTATAGCAGCATGATTACCTGTTGTTCATCTTCTTTAAACAAGGTGACTTTATTAGAGCCTAGTAGCACAGCATACCCAGATATAATCAATCTAGATTCTAATAATTTTTAACGATAAATGATTATGCTGCTCCATTCATGAATGCTGCTAACACTGGTTTTAACTGACTACCATCGTCCGCTAAAGCCCAAGCCCACATTTGGGAAAGCGCATTCGACTCTTTTTCTAACAGACCGATTTTAAAAATTGTGCTGTAGTTAGGAAAGTCTTTAAAATCAGCAAAGTTACCAGCAGACGCTTCTTGCCCTGCCGCTATGTCCGTTTTTAATGTGCTATCTCCTATACCATTTTGCCAATTGAGCATTTTAGCATTCTGAACATAGAGAACATGAACCGCTCGACCGGCCGTAATGTTTGCTAATGTATTGCCGACCGTTGTCAACGTCATTTGATGAAAGGCAGGTGCTGTATTCACCGTGGCATCATCTGGCGTTGTTCCTCTCGCTGCACCACAATTTGTGGCATAAAGCCCTTGAACCAAGGCATCAAATGGCGTCTGCCCTTTATCTGCCTTATTATCAAAAACAGTGATTAGACTTGTTGCGACAAACGCTTGATTGGCTGGGTCTTTCTCATCAGAGGTAAACGCTTGATATGTGCCATTATCCGTATTAAACGACATGCCAAATAAGGGTGCGGCCTGAGCGCCAGCAATAATGTTATCTGACTTTTTCTCTAGTGGTGTACTGGTGTTATCGAAGACAACCAGCCACATGGGCGCTTGATTCGCCTCTCCCGTATCCGTTTGCGCTAACATGCCAATCACACCGGTATTATCTAAAGTACCGCCGTCCGTATAGAGCGTTTGCGCATTTTCACTTGCCTCCCCTATAGGCCAATAATTATAACTAGGAACAAAATCGGAAAGCTCAAACGCTTCCTTTTCAATAAAGTCTTTCACAGAATGCTCAATGAACTCCTCTACATCGTCTACGTCCTCTTTGAGAGACGATAACAAATGCTCCTTGTGTTCTGCGGTTGCATGCTTTCTTGCTTGTGATGCTATCGCTTCACGCTTCCCACTGTCTGTTGCTTCCGTCATAAAGTACTGGGCAAGTGCTTCGGCAAAAAATGCGCTTGAGGTACTCACACTATCGATAAGTGAATACGCTTGATCAATGGTCACTTTCACTGGCGAAGTGCTTGCTGAATTTGACTCTAAAGTGGAGCTGTAACCATAAGATTCTACCGATCCGCCACCGATAATTGAGCCATCAGGCGTTTGCCCTTGTGCGCCAGTACTAATTGGCGTTGCTTGATTAGGCAATTGCACAATCTTACCGCTCCCTGAAATTTTCTCCATTATATTGTCATTCATAATAAGAAAAGGACGCCCAGAGCGAACAAAAAAGAAATCATCGGTCGATGGTGACTGTGGAGGGAAAGATTGGTTTGCATACTCTAATGACAGCGAAAAAGAATATTTCGATGACCACGGATACCGCCCTCTCTTTCTTAACCCATAAGGTTCAAGAATATAATTCGCAACAATGCTTGCCCACAACCATTTATAGTTTTCCTTATCTTCTCGATACCACCAAGAGAAAAAGGCAATCGACCCTAGAAGCGCCTTCAACGTCATCCCAAGTGGTGCTTGCCCCAAACTGTGTTGGCCTAACGTATTAATATTAAAAACATCTGTCCCATCTGACAACGAAAGATCAGCCGGCACGGTATAAGTACCAAGCAACGCTTCATCTGAAATAGTATCGGAAAGATAAGTATAAATAGAAGAGGCCCATGTCCCTCCAGAAACAGAAGAAATATACCGAGTACTGCTATCAAGGCCAACCGTCTTCAAGCCAAGCAACTGCCCCCAAGCACAGGTTAACGCACGTGATCCGCCGCCGGAAAAACACACACCTACATTATTTAAAGAACTGTCTGAATGTGTGATGGTCGGGTTAGTACCACCAGTAGGATAAATATTGGCTTTATTTTTCATAATCGTTACGTCCTTATGGGTTATTACTCATTGGTTTTCTAGACAGCCGACCAAATAACATCGGCTATTCTTGCACTCCAATCTGACTTTTATTTACTGAAAGAATGATTCCCTCTATAAAAATAAGATTGTCCTAAATTTTATCACTCGCCATTCTAGCTTGGCAGCGTATTTTCGTAAGGGTTTGCAACTGCTGTACTCTGGCGGCTAACCAATCGAGATGATCTTTTGTCACAGTAAACTGACGTTGATAGCGCGAATGAATATAGGCTTTGCGCAGCCGTTCAAATTTGGTTTTCTCCTCTTCTCTTCCTTGAGGAAAAATACGGAGAAACGCGGGTTCAACACTGGCCACTCGTTGGCTAAGTACGTGTAAATCATGAGTTCTAGGTTTATAACCACTGAGCACCAACAAAATAGCGTTGTATAGGCATTCGGTTGCTTGATGCAACTGAAAAGACGCTTCGCGGTAATTCTCCCCAGCCATGCAAAAGTGGAAAAGCGTCATTAAAATATCCGCCTTACCAAACCAATGCACAAAATCCGCTTCGGCCTGACGCTTTCGTGCGACAGGGCTTAATACGAACACATCGGGCTCTTGAACCTGTGACAAGGAAAATTTACCCGTGTCGTACAGGACGATGCCATCGTCTACCATATCGCTATAAAACCTCACCCCCTGACTGATGCGATTATTCACATCGTACGCATCCTCAGCAATGAGATGCACAGGCGTAGCGACCTCCCGTTTTAAACGCTTATGCAAAGAAGTTTTGCGTTCGATTTTTCTCACCAACGCGGCGTTTTTCATCACGGCCAACACATCAAAACAGCTCTGATAGTGATAACTCATACCATCGTCAGTCAACGACTCGACCCAATCACCACGAGCGTAACTGCCAAACAAAATTAACATCTTAGGACGCTCTTTTTTAATCATAGAGGCAAGAATAATCTCGACGGCTTTTTCTAACTCAAGCTGCTTGGCTCTTGGTATATGGGAAAGCGGTAAATGGGAAAGTGGTATGTGGGAAAGCGGCAAATGGGAAAGCGATAACTGAGAAGGAGAGTGATGAGAAAACGATGAATGAGAAAGTGGCCGATTATTAAGTGATAAGTGGGAAAGCGATAGCGAGGGGATTTTCTCAGAATCGATTGTCGATGGGCTTTCTAAAGAGAAAGCTGAGGAAAAAGCTTGGGACGAATGAGGTTCTAGCGATACAATCTGTTTAGCCATTGTGGATACTCCGTGTATCTGTTTTGGTTAGCTGCCTCTGGGTGCTCGAACACCTTGGGGTAGCGTCTATTTTCTAGTGTTAATAACGTGTTTTCATTATGCTTTTTTCGTTCGTTCTTTACCTGTTAATTAAAAAACACAAAACCATTACGCCCTAAAACACTG
>Ga0308007_10001311_pt1 | contig 10985 bp, 13 predicted proteins | sample Neamet71_FD_203152 | JGI IMG/M metagenome (GOLD analysis project Ga0308007, IMG submission 203152) | Marine microbial communities from water near the shore, Antarctic Ocean - #71 | ecosystem: Environmental > Aquatic > Marine > Unclassified | place: Southern Ocean | collected 2014-06-07
TTCTCAAAAATATCCATTTTATGTGTATAAAGGTTACCACGAATGAAAAACGCCCTACTATTGAAGCAGTCAACAGTAAGACGTTATTTTACTCATGTAGTTAGCTTTTTCATACTTTCAAAAAAGTTATTTTTTCTTATCTAGATTTTTTTATCTAACTCTCTTTATCTAAGAAAGAACGCCCTTTTTGAGCTGCAATACGCATACGTAACGCGTTTAATTTGATAAACCCTGCCGCATCTTTTTGATCGTAAGCACCCGCATCATCTTCAAAAGTGGCAATACTGCTATCGAATAAGCTGTATTGAGACTGTCGGCCAACAACAATGGCGTTACCTTTGTATAGTTTTAAACGTACTGTACCAGTAACAAATTCTTGAGAGGCATCAATCAAGGCTTGCATCATACGACGCTCTTCAGACCACCAAAAACCATTATAAATAGTCTTGGCATAACGAGGCATCATTTCATCTTTTAAATGCGCCGCTTCACGATCCAGTGTTATTGATTCAATCGCTCTGTGTGCTTTCATCATTATCGTGCCGCCAGGTGTTTCATAGCAACCACGAGCTTTCATACCGACAAAGCGGTTCTCTACAATGTCAGCACGCCCAACACCGTTTTCACCACCTACTTTATTTAATGTTTCTAAAATAGTGGCTGGAGAAAGCGGCTTACCATCAATAGATACTGGATCACCTTTTTCATAACCGATATCAATATACGTTGCTGCATTGGGGGCATCTTCAGGGGAAACGGACCAACGCCACATATCCGATTCAGCTTCTGTCCATGGGTCTTCAAGCATGTCACCTTCATAAGAGATATGCAGCAAATTTGCATCCATAGAGTAAGGTGACTTTTTCTTTTTGGTAGAGAAATCAACAGGGATTTTATGCTTCTCACAATACGCCATTAACGTCTCACGCGATGTAAGATCCCATTCACGCCACGGGGCAATCACTTTTACACCCGGCTTAAGTGCATACGCGCCTAGTTCGAAACGGACTTGGTCGTTACCTTTACCCGTTGCGCCATGTGAAATAGCATCGGCACCTGTTTCATTGGCTATTTCAATTAAACGTTTTGCGATTAACGGACGAGCAATAGAGGTGCCAAGCAAATATTCACCTTCGTAAATAGTATTTGCTCGAAACATGGGAAAGACAAAATCACGGACAAATTCTTCACGTAGGTCTTCGATATAAATTTCTTTAATCCCTAACGCTTGAGCTTTAGCACGAGCAGGTTCAACCTCTTCACCTTGTCCTAAGTCAGCGGTAAAAGTAACCACTTCACATTGATACTCTTCTTGCAGCCACTTCGCTATTACTGAAGTATCTAGACCACCAGAGTAGGCTAAAACCACCTTATTCACGTCAGACATTACTTAATTTACCTCTCAAAAGAAAATGCACAGTAATTACTAAACCATAGGCAAAGTTATTACGGTGCTTATATGATGTTAAAAATATGTTTTAAAATAGAGGCTTAGTTTATGGTCAAGGCACAGGCTTAGCAAGCCTCGCCGATAGTTTCTGCTATTTATCTACTTTTTTATAATACGATGTAAGCACTACCATCTAGATGACTAAATTATAGTGCTTATTAATGTGGGAAGATTAAGGAAAGAATCTATTCACACTTTCCTAATTGGGGGTGAATTTTTCTAATCGAATTGTCACTCGACGGTTTCGTTCACGATTGCTGCGTTTAGTACCTTCAACGGCTGGATACCGTTCGCCATGATAACGTGAAATGATTTTATCTACGGCTACGCCTTCTTCTAATAAATACGCTGTTACTGCTTCAGCTCGTAGTTTAGATAACTCTCGGTTTTCACGACGTGAACCAATAGCATCAGTATGGCCATCGATATAAATGTATTCTACTCGTGGATCATTCGCCACATATAAGGCAACCAGATCTAAACGATCCTGCATCCGTTTTGTTAACAAGGTGCCATTTTCAGGAAACAATACAGCTGAACGCGCTATTTGGTCGTAATTAACAGGTAACAATTTGGTCATACAACGGCGGAACTCATCATACGCTGGTGGAAAGTTAATATTCGATAAAGCCACTTCTATCGTTTCTCTTTTACTTTCCCATGCCGCCCCTGCAACAGTTGGATGTAGACCTCTATTTAAACTAGTTAACATACGTTCTGCGACTTTACCGCCTACCTCAACATTAAGACCATAGCCTGGATAAGGCATAATATCTAAGGTTTCTGGTTTCATACCTGGTGACCATTGAGGTGCTTGAGAAATAATGTACAGTTTTCCCGGCCCTAATTTTTCATTACCGGGATCAAGGATAAACTTCATAGGTTCACCCGCATTTTTGATAAAGTTGCCTTCACCATAATGCTGTATTGGATGACGTAAACTGCAAGAGAAAATATCTCCCGACAGTAACCACTCTGCGCTATTTAACTGAGATTGATAGCGAGTAACGGCTTGTGGCGCTGCACTCAGTTTTACAACATAAACTATAAATATAATTTTTAAACACTGGGATAAAGCATTTACCATTAGATATCTCATTCAAGCTAACAAATGTGTTATGCTGCGAAGTAATTCAGCAATAACATTATGAACATGTGGCATAGTAAGGATCATATCTTGTCAAACCACCAAACTTCAAATCCCCACGATATAAAAGACAGATTCCGTGGCTTCTTGCCTATTGTTATCGACGTCGAGACCGCAGGCTTTAATAATAAAACGGATGCATTGCTAGAACTGGCTGCTAGCATATTGAGAATGGACGAAAATGGTGACCTGTACATACACGAAACAATTGAATTTCTTATTCGTCCATTTGAAGGCGCGAACCTAGAAAAAGCAGCTTTAGAGTTTACCGGAATTGACCCATTTGATCCAGAAAGAGTCGATATGCCAGAGTCTGAAGCGCTGGGTCAATTGTTCTCAAAAGTACGTAAAGAACTCAAATCTGTTGAATGCAAACGTGCCATTTTAGTTGGTCATAATGCTTCTTTCGACCAGAGTTTTTTAAACGCTGCTATTGAACGTTGTGGTATTAAACGTAACCCCTTTCATCCTTTCTCAAGCTTTGATACCGCAAGTTTAGCCGGTCTTGCCTTCGGCCAAACAGTATTAGCAAAAGCCTGTGAAACAGCAGGAATTAGCTTTAGTAATTCAGAAGCTCATTCAGCAAAATATGATACCGAAAAAACAGCAGAGCTGTTTTGCGAGATTGTGAATCGCTGGAAGCGTTTAGGAGGTTGGCAAATGGTCACTGCCAATGCTGAAGACATGTCTTCTTTTATACAAATAGATTAGATATAAACACGCTTATCTATTCAATGTTTTATATTAAACACGCTACCAAACACTATAAACTTGCTTGGTAGCGTTTAACCATCTCTTCCTGACTTTCTGGTTTATCCGCCTTACCAAGCTGGTCATTAATCATTACACCCATTGTTGGAAGCTCAGTTCTATCAATTTTTGATGAAGTCGACCAAAGCTGTGAACGCATTAAAGCTTTTGCACAATGCAGAAATATTTCTTTGATGGAAATTTCAATGCAGCTTTTGGGCATATGTTGTTCTTCCGTAAATAAAGCTAAATGCTCTGGTTTTACAGAAATACACGCCGTTCCATTAATTCTTAACGTTTCATCCACACCCGGAATAAGAAAAAGACACCCAACGCCGCCAGTTTCAACAATATTCACTAAACTGTCCAAACGATTATTACCTTTCGCTTCAGGAATTAGAATACAACCTTCATCGAGTATTTTGACAAAACCAGGGTGACCTCCACGTGGAGAGCTATCAACCAAACCAGTGATTCCATAAGTAGAAATGGTCAAAAACGGCGAGTGCTGAATGAAGTTAATTGAGTGCTGTTCTAATGAGGTAATTAACTTATCTCGAGCTCGTTCTTTAGGGTAACCGTATAATGTTCTTAATTCTGCTTCCGATCTTATATGCATTTTTCTCTCAATATTTAACCTAAAAAAGGCCTAAATTAATGATCAAACTTTGATACTTTCCCTCGATCTTTTTTAATCGAACCACGTTGTGTTTTTTGATCTGCCCGCTTTTTTTGTGATGATTTTGTGGGTTTGGTGGCTCGCCGCACTTTCTCTACTTTAATGGCGTCTAAAATCAATGTCTTTAAACGTGCCAATGCGTCGTCTCGATTCATTTCTTGAGTACGGTGTTGTTGTGCCTTAATAACCACCACCCCGTCTTTAGTAATACGAGAATCTTTCAATCCTAGTAAACGACCTTTATGAAATTCAGGTAATGAAGACGCCTGTATATCAAACCGTAAATGAATCGCAGAAGACACCTTATTTACATTCTGTCCACCAGCACCTTGAGCACGAATTGCTGTTAATTCAATTTCGTAATCAGGAATAGCAACAGCTAATGAAATTTGTAACATAAAACACAATACCTAAAAAAACATGACACAGGGCCTTACAAGCAGCCACTCTTTGAATTTTATCTTTTTAAAGAATTAATTCGTATTTCAAACCTCTTTATCACACAGTATTTATCAGTATGGTGGTCGTGAAAAAACATCTAATAAGATACAATCATGCGCTCTTATTCCATGATAAAGGAAGCTCTCTTGACTAAATTTCGCCCTTGTATCGACCTTCATCAAGGCAAAGTTAAACAAATCGTTGGTGGCAGTTTAAACAATGATGGCGCTAAAGAAAACTTTATTAGCTCTCATGATGCAGCCTACTACGCCAGACTTTATCAAGAACATGAATTAACGGGTGGGCATGTTATTGCTCTTGGGGCAGGTAATAAAGAAGAATCTATCAAAGCATTACAAGCTTACCCTAATGGTTTGCAATTTGGTGGTGGTGTATCTCATGAGAATGCCTACGAGTATTTAAAAGCCGGTGCTTCACAACTTATTGTCACCTCTTACCTTTTTGAGAGAAGTGAATTTTCATGGAAAAAGCTGGAAAAAATTAAGAGTGAAATAGGTAAAGATAAACTAGTACTGGATTTAAGTTGTCGAAAAACAAATAGTGGTTGGTATATCGCGACTGATCGCTGGCAAACGGTTACCTCTATGCAAATAAATAAAGAAAACCTTATCGAGTTAGCGTCTCATTGTTCCGAGTTTTTAATTCATGCGGCTGATGTTGAAGGGTTACAAGCCGGTATAGATCAAGCATTAGTTACTTTACTAGGTCAGCACAGTTATATCCCTATTACCTATGCCGGTGGAGCAAGGAGCATTGATGATTTAAAGCGAGTCGATTCTTTATCAAACGGGAAAGTAGATCTGACCATTGGCAGTGCATTGGATATTTTCGGTGGCCAAGGAATCACTTTAACTGAATGTATTGACTGGAATAAAAGCTAAATAAGAGAAAAAATAGTTCTCATGTTTAGCTTTTATTCCATTTTATTCAAAAGTCTGGTGAGAGTGAGGTTCTTCATTCAGTTTTACCAGTAACACTAACAGTGCTTCTAGCAAAACAAGAAAAACAGCGTACCCCGCTAACGAGATAATGGGATCAAATAAAACAGCAGCAAAGAAAAAAAGCAGACCAGCAATATAACGTAACCCACAAAAAACTTGTTTTACTTTTTTCTTGATACAATAACAATGTCCACACAAATGACACTGTGCGGAAGTATAAGAGCCAGACCAAATTTTGGCCCATGCACTAATTCCTTTTCCTTTACAGTGCGGGCAGATAAGCATAAAAACTCCTTCTGTATTTATCTAGTTACTGCTCTAAAACATGTTGTTTACTCATAAACCAACGCTTTTTACTATAGCTAAAAACCAACAACTGTGTAAATTATAGACAACAAAATAAAACATTATTTATCTTTTATTGATGAAAGCTCTCTATCTAAGTCAAATTTTCGCGATGTCACATGGCGTTCTAGCGTTTCAATTCTATAGCTTGCAGAGCGAATACGATCACGAGCTCTTTTAAGACGAGTACCTGCCGCATCAGAATATTTAAACATTTTCTTTGGATTAGACTGATGTCGTTTTTCATCATACTCATAACTGACTTCGCCACTACTTGGCTTCAAAATAAACCACAGTGCTAAATAAGCAAAAAAAGCAAAGCCTTGTAAAAAAATTAATCCTGCAAAAAAGGTGAGTCGCACAACCCATGTCTCAATATCAAAATGCTCCGCAAGACCGGCACAAACACCACCGATATAACCTTTTTTACGATTGCGATAGAGATTGATTCCCCAGCCTCTGTGTTTATTTTCTCTAAATTGCTTTTTATATTTCATAATAAGTCCTCCATTTATCAGTAAGCCCTCAGTTTTTAGCGGATTGGCTATTGTCTCGATTACGCCAGTCCGGGCTATCTGTATCAAGTATTCGTTCTAATACTTCAATTCTGTCTATCAGTTTATCAGTCGTTTTCAGCAGTTCATCCAACTCCAAACGATCTTCTTCAGCTAATCCTTGTACGGATTTTCGTTTGCTGAAGTAATGCAAAAGTAGCCATAAAGGGGCAACCAATCCCATGAAAATAATAATAGGAACAAAGAAAAAAACGGCAATACTCATATGTATTCTCTTTTTGAATTCAAACTTCTGAACAGTTATTTTTTAAGTTGAAAAGGAATAAGAAAACACCTTCCTATCCTTTTTTACCTGCCATTTTCTTTTTAAGCTGTTGCAACTCTGCATTAATACCATCGTCTTCGGCTAATGCATCTATTTCTGATTTTAACCCTGTTTTCGCATCAACATCCAAATCCATAGATTCCAAATGGCCTTCTAGAGTATCCATACGTCGTTCAAAATGTTCGAACTTATTAAAAGCATCATCAAGCGCCCCTTTTTGTGTTTGACGCCTTACCTTAAGACGATTCTCAACACTGGTTTGACGCATCAGCATAGTTTTCTGTTTTGTCTTTGCGTCGTCAAGTTTAGTCTGTAATTGAGCGACTTCTTGGCTTAAACCATTTAAATGCTCATCAAGCTCTTGTAGCTCTGCTTCAATAAGACTTACTTCCTTACTGCTTAACTGTTTTTCCGATAAGGCTGCACGAGCCAAATCTTCACGTCCTTTTTCAATAGCAAGCACTGCTTTGGCTTCCCATTCAGCAACCTCTTGCGCTATTCGTGCTAAACGACGACCGGCTGTTTTACGATCCGCAATAACACGTGCTGAGCTTGAACGAACCTCTACTAATGTTTCTTCCATCTCTTGAATGATCATTCTGATCATTTTTTGAGGATCTTCGGCTTTATCCAAAAGTGAGGTGATGTTGCTGTTAATTATGTCTGTCATTCGAGAAAAAATACCCATTGTCTATCTCCACTTTACTCATCATTAAAATATATTTTATAACAAAGTTATATCAAGCTTTGTGCCAAAAACAAAAAATCATTATTAATCAATGACTTATTAAAAATGACGATGGATATAAGCAAACATGCATTAATAAAAATTATTTATATTAACCAACAATATAGTCTTATAAGCCATATTATTGGTATATTTTACCTCATACATTTATTGAAATCGAGAATGATCATGGAGAGCAATATTCAAAGAATGATTGGTAGTTCTGCTGAATTAGCAAAAACGTTAGACCATGCCTCTGCTTTAGCCAGTATAAATCGCCCTGTTCTCATACTAGGCGAGCGAGGTACAGGCAAAGAGTTAATTGCAGAACGTTTGCATTTTCTCTCACCACGCTGGGATCAGGCTTTCATTTCACTCAATTGTGCAGCCATTAGTGAAGATCTAATGGAAAGCGAGTTATTTGGCCATGAACCCGGCGCTTTTACTGGCGCGAATAAAATACACCAAGGTCGCTTTGAACGCGCCGATGGAGGCAGTTTATTCCTTGATGAACTGGGAAACATGTCGTTACGCTTACAAGAAAAGTTATTACGCGTTATTGAATATGGAGAGTTTGAACGTCTTGGAGGCCACAAAACATTAAAAATTGATGTTCGAGTGATTGCCGCCACCAATGCAGACCTTAAGCACATGGCAAAAGAAGGTACGTTTAGAGCTGATTTACTCGATAGATTAGCGTTTGATGTTATTACTATTCCACCTCTTCGCCAGCGTCGTAGTGACATTCCAGAGCTTGCAGAGTACTTCGCTATGCGCATGAGTATAGAACTAGGCTGGCATGATTTTGTGGGCTTTAGTCAACAGGCGCTGGATGAACTCATGACATATTCTTGGCCTGGTAATATCAGAGAGCTTAAAAATGTGGTCGAACGCTCCCTTTTTCGACATGGTCAGCAATTCTCGGCAGGCCAATTTACAGAAAACCAATTAACAATAAGCCGGCCATTTTAAATACTATTATTATCGATCCTTTTCCAGTCACTACTAGCAATGATCTTTACCAAAGCTCTGAGCATAACAACAATAGCTCTGAACATAACCAGAGTGACGACACTATAGAAGAAGATGAAGAGAACACGCTAATACCATTTAAACAAGCTCTGTCTAACTACGAAAAGCAGTTACTCCTAAAGGCACTCAAAGCAAACCATAATCATCAAAAACGTACGGCAAAAGTATTGGGCTTAAGTTACGATCAGCTAAGAGGGCTGATTAAAAAGCATTTAAAATAATGCCTCTCTTTTCGTAATTAGTTCAACAATACTCTCTATGAAAAATAAGGCTTGGTTACCAATTTTGCAGGCTCTCTTTGCATAATAACCTTCCCTTCTTTTACCGAGAGTAACACCTCACCTTGCTTGCGTAAGACGCTGTAATCGTCTTCGCCGTCTAATAAAATAAAGCTTGCTGGCTTACTTTCTTGAATGCCATATATTGCTTCGATACAAAGTGCCTTGGCACTGTTATCTGTAATCAAGCTCAAGGCGGCACTAAAGTCCTGATAGCCCATCATCTGGCAAATATGTAAAGCAAAATCCAAGGTGCGTAGTAACTTACCATTGCCAAGGGAGTACCAAGGGTCAAAAATAGAATCTTCACCAAGACAAACATTGATGCCCGCTGCGTTTAACTCTTTTACACGGGTAACACCACGACGTTTTGGGTAACTATCAAAACGACCTTGTAGATGAATGCTTTCTGTAGGACAAGATACAAAATTAATTCCAGAGTTTTTAAGTAAACGAAAGAGTTTAGAGCAGTAGGCATTATCATAAGAATGCATGGCAGTGGTATGACTTGCCGTCACTCTATGACCCATTTTATTGAATAATGCTTCTGCCGCTAATAGTTCTAAAAAACGTGAACTAGGATCGTCTGTCTCATCACAATGCACATCAATTAAACAATCATATTTCAATGCCAGCTCGATGATTTTTTTAACCGACGCTTCTCCGAGCTCACGAGTGTATTCAAAGTGAGGTATGCCACCAACTACATCAGCCCCAATGGTGAGCGCTTCTTCCATAAGCTCTAATCCACCCTCATAAGAAAGCAGACCATCTTGTGGAAATGCCACAACTTGAATATTGATTTTTTCTTTTAATTCATCTCGAATTGCACACAGTGTTTTCATACCAATAAGAGAAGAGTCACTGGTATCGACATGAGTCCGAATATGCTGAACACCATTTTCTACTAACAGCTCTAGTGTTTTATAAACTCGTTGTCGAATATCTTGCTCATTAAGCATGGGTTTACGCTCACCCCAACGCTCAATCCCCTCAAATAAAGTGCCACTCTGGTTCCAGTTTGGTTCACCCGCTGTCAATGCCGCATCAAGATGAATATGAGGTTCAATAAATGGCGCACAGACTAACTGACTCTGTGCATCTAGAATACCCCTTTGCAAGCCATCTTGGTTTGTCGCGTGCAGCACAGTATCTTGTTGATTGATGCTGGTAAAACACTTGTCCTTTATCGTGAGACTAAATAATTCTGTCGTACCGCGTAAACGTGCATTAATCACTTTTGTTATCGACATGTTCATAATGTAATTTGCCTCTGCTCTCTATCCACCCTAAGTATGCCTTAAGATAAAAATCAATCTTTTAAATGTTTTGCCAACCACTTAGTAATCATTGGCAACAGATAGGTTGGGGCCTGTAAAGCACCTACCAAAGGCAAAAAAGCAGGCCCAAGTAATGTGCCCGCAATCGAATAAGTTAACAGTACATTACGATTGCCAGAGGTTATCGCCGCCATTAGCGCCTCTTCTTTGCCATGTTTTTTGTATAAAAAATACGCTGCACCAAAAAATAAAACTATCAAGAATAATGCGATTAAAAAATAGTAATACGCTTGTGCTGGATCTTGATCCCACAGCTGCCTAAATGCCCCAATTAAACCAAAAGGAAAAGCGAACACCAGCAAGATAGTATAAGGAGAAATCGTCAATAACACTTTGGATAAAATAAGCTGAGGAACAAAAGCATGAATCACATAAGACAATAACATTGGCCCAAAGATAAAAATAAACAACCTCATAAAGTAGGATTGCATATCTAAGGTCACCGCTTCATTTTGTAATAATACGAGTACACAGTAAATCGCAATAGGCAAAAGTATGGTGGTAGTAATCGTCATCGCCATTGCACCCATCACATCAAAACCTAATGCCCTGACTATAGCGGGTGTTGCAAATAAAGAGCCTGTTGCGGCAATAGCAACAATGGCGATTACTAATTCATCATTTGCTTGAATAACACGGGCAAAGCCATAACTCACTAGCATTAAAATAAAAGAATGAAAAAAAGCATAAAACCACACTTTTTTCTGTTTTAGTCTATCTATCAAAAGCGACTGTTTTATGCCCAATAAAGTTAATAGCATCAAAGAAAAAAGCACATACGGTAAAAAAGGAAACGATGCTAACGACCAACTTGGTATTAAAAATCCAACAAGGGCGGCAATAAACATAAATAACAAAGAATGGCGAACCAGAAAGGAAAACATAGTGTGGCCTTATACAACCTCTATACAACGAAAAAAGGTATTACCAAGAAAATATTATTAGAGACAAGATAAAAACTGAGAGGAAGATAGCTTGTGCCCACCTTTCCTAA
>Ga0308007_10001317_pt1 | contig 10955 bp, 11 predicted proteins | sample Neamet71_FD_203152 | JGI IMG/M metagenome (GOLD analysis project Ga0308007, IMG submission 203152) | Marine microbial communities from water near the shore, Antarctic Ocean - #71 | ecosystem: Environmental > Aquatic > Marine > Unclassified | place: Southern Ocean | collected 2014-06-07
TAACGTGTACCAGATTCCAAGTAATAAGCTTGTGAACAAAGTCAGTAAAGGATAGCTAGGTCGACCTGTCTTGGCAGAGTAAATAGAGGATAATAAGTTCTCAATTTCAGACCAATCAAGTAACGAGGCTGTAGAATTTCTCATTCTCAGCCAGTTTAATTTATATAAAACTACAATATTTCACATACACCTAAGATTCAATAGGTCATTTTATTTTCAATCATAGATTTCTGATATCGAGTCGTAAAGGAAGTGTGGGCTTAAGGATCGGGCTGTGAGTGTCTAAATTGGTATGAGGGTTTATCCCTTTGCCTAATGAAGGCTGTTCCTAAGCTTTTCGATGTTATGAACGAGGCAATACATTTGCCATTGGGTATTCACTTTTTCTTGGCCGCGCAGTGTGAATTTATTCATGCCTTTGTTAACCGTGATATTTCCAAACACGGGCTCTATTGCACCAAGCCGTTTACTGTATTGTCGCCGTCCTGCACTGCTGTCTATTTTGACTCTCATTTTATCCGTATAAGAGATCTTTTTATGTTCAACGTTCGTTTCAAACTGAACTTGTCGGCCTTGTTTTGTTGGCGGTTTTCGCATGCATTGTGTTTGCAGTGGACAACTTCGACAGTCTTTTAAATATCCTGAGTAACGAACGTAATGACGGCCTGCCGTTTCGATATTTTTAACACTCAACCACATTTCATTGTTCGCTAGACAGCGACACGTTTGAGTGATTCCGTCATAATAAAAATCATCCGATGTAAATAATCTTGGCCTACCTTTACTTCGTTTTAATCGTCGTTTTTCTTGCTCTGTCTCATACGTTTCACTCTCCTTAAACAGCGGATTACGCTTTCTGAATTGATTGTCAGCCACATAACTATCGAACCCACTTTGAGCCATGAACGCCAAATTAACTTCGCTGTTAAAGCCACTGTCTGCGGTGAATTTGATTGTGTGTTCATTTGGTTTCTTTTGCTTAGTGAGCTTATCAAGTTGCTGCTTTAATTGAGTAACAGCAGGCTCTAACGTTTGCTGCTCACCAACCGAACCCCATGTTTGCGCTTGAAGTATTATTTGGTGCTTGTCATCGTTAATCGCAATGCCATTGTAACCTTGGATGGTGCCTTTATTCGTTGTCATCTTTGCACTGTCTGGGTCGGTAATATTACTTTTAACTGGCGTTTTACGACTGCCTACTTTCTCTTTATTCGTGGCAAGGAAGGCGAGTATTTTGTCGGCACTTTTATCGAGTTTGGCCTGTTGTTTTAAATCATGCGCAACTTCATCTTCACCTAAGCAATCTTGGGCTTGATGACGTTCCAATATGCGTTGACTGGCTCGCCGTAACTTCGCTTGTTTTCGCTCAAGCTCTTCAAACGTACCACTCCATTCTTTACTCGCATTCGATCTTATTTTGCAACCGTCGATGGCAAACATGTTTCGTCCAATCAAACCTTCCCGATCACATATCATCAAGACTTGGGTAAACAGAGGTTCGATTTGATCTTTCATGTTGGCAACAAAATGCGCAATAGAGGTGTAATGGGGCTGCGCATCTCCAGACAAACTCATAAAGGTGATATTGGTTTCACATGCCCTTGCAATACGGCGGCTGCTGACCAATCCACGAGAATAACCAAACAAGACAATCTTCAACATCACAGACGGAGGATACGCCGCTGCACCACCATTATCGTTATTGTACCACTCGTCAAAAGACGTTAAATCAAGGTGTTTGTCGACAATATGAGAAAGCGCGTATTCAAATGTACCGGGGATAATTTGTTGTGCAAAATCAACGGGGATGAATTTACTTTGGCAGGACAAGTCAGGTTTATAATTCGCCATCACGTTCAACTGTAGAAAATAATAATGATTAGATAACAGACCATTTAAAAAGAACATGAAAATGTTCTTTTTGGAGAAATTCTACAGCCTCAACGCCGTACAGAGGAAATAAATTGATCAAATAACAGACATAATGATCATTATTTAGTCAGAAAACATGATCGAATAGAGAAAAATACCCAATAAAAAAGCCAGTTTTCTTAGAAAACTGGCTTAAAAATGGTGATTTACTTATCGTTAAAAATCAATTGGACGTCTGGACGGGACATGACGGTATTTATCAATGTGAATATACTATTAATTTTTTGTGTTAGCCCTTGAGTTTTTTGAATAAGATCGCCATATTAGAACATATCAAATTTTAGTTTATTTTATTTTACTTTACGGTTTCAGAGGAGAAGAAATATGCGGTATAACGATGCAGTCTCAACGGGTTCATCTCAAGCAATTAATAAGACATTAAGAAACACTTACGGTTTATTAGCGTTAACTTTATTGTTCAGTGCTTTCACAGCAGGTGTGAGCATGGCGTTGAATTTGCCTCATCCAGGATTAATCATTACTTTGGTTGGTTTCTATGGCTTACTTTTTATAACCAGTAAATATCAAAACAGTAGCATTGGTATATTGTGTGTATTTGCCTTAACGGGCTTTATGGGCTTTACCTTAGGGCCTATTTTAAGCATGTATTTGAGTTTACCAAATGGTGCTTCTCTTATTATGAGCGCGCTTGCTCTAACTGGTTTCTCTTTCTTAGGTTTGTCTGCTTATGCATTGATCTCAAAGAAAGACTTTAGCTTTTTAAGCGGTTTTATGACAGTAGGTTTCTTTGTCTTAATATTCGCTGTTGTTTTAGGCTTTTTCGTACAAATGCCAGCGTTACAAATTTTCATCTCTGTTGGTTTTGCGCTTTTCTCAGCGGCAATGATTCTCTACCAAACGGGTGAAATTGTACGTGGTGGAAATGATGTAAACTATATCATGGCAACCGTGACGTTATATGTTTCTATTTACAACTTATTCCTTAGCTTGTTGAGCCTATTAGGCATGGCAAGTGACGATTAAGCTGGATTAAATTATAATGACTTTTTAGATCTTATCTAACGTCATTTATAGTTATTAGAAAAGGTCACCTTGGTGACCTTTTTTACGTCTGCAGCTAAGATATTTGATCGAGACTATTTGAATGAGACGGCTTAAACAAGGCTATCTGAACGAGACAATTTAAACGAGACGACCAAATGCAATATGCCCTTTTAGTTCACGGTTCACCCTACGCAAGCAGAGCTTGCCACTCGGCGTGGGAGTTCGCTAAGGCCATTGTATCTACACAAGAACACACGTTACTGGGTGTTTTCTTTTATCAAGATTCTGTTCTTATTGGTAATCAATTAGCACAAGTTTCAAGAGATGAATTTAATATTCAAACCGCATGGCAACACCTCAGTAAAGAAAGCGGAGTGCCACTGCACCTCTGTATAGCCGCCGCCATTAGCCGTGGCATCATTAACGAGAGCGAGAGCCAACGTTATGAATTGGAGGCTTCTACCCTAGCACCTCAATTTCAGTTAGAAGGTTTAGGGTCTTTTGTTGCACTTATCAATGACTGTGACAAACTCATTAGTTTCAAGTAGAACAACGTTTATTATGAGTTCAATATTAATACATATCGTCTCTTCACCTTACAATGGTCTTGCCGCAAAAGAGGGCTTAGACTTGGCTATGGTGCTTGCTACTTTTGAGCAAAAGGTTGACTTGGCATTTTCTGGTGCGGGCATTGCTCTCTTATATATGGAGCAATCACCCACTATCGAACACGGTAAAGCACTATATAAAATGTTACCGAGTTTTGAGTTTTATGACCTCAATAATCTGTATGTGCCAGTGTCTGCTATCCTCGACAATCAGTTGGAGAATCAGTTACAAAATGAGAAAAACAAGATGCAAATTAGCCCATTGGCGACACTAGTAACAGACGATGAATGGCAGCAAATTTTAACTCGTCATACTCATATTTTTAGGTTTTAACATGGCACGTTTACATCAACTTAATCGATTTCATTATTTAGCACATTGCCAAGATGAAATGCTACTGAGCATAGCGGAAGGTGATGCCCTTGTATTGATAGAAGAAGCGGTATTAAAAGTGACTCAAAAAGACACCGTTTTAAATCAGGCAACACAGTTATCGCTTGCGGTTTATTTATTAGAAAAAGACGCACTAGCTCATGGTGTTTCTGCATCGAACACCTCTTATGACCTCATTACAACAGAACAGTGGTTACAGCTAACCGCCGAATATGATCAACATATGGCGTGGTAACAGGACTATGCCAAACATCAAACTCGATAAAGAAGGTTATTTACTCAATTTAACGGATTGGAATGAAGAGATAGCCCAGCACCTAGCCAGTGAAGAAGGCCTAGCGCTCACAGAAGCTCATTGGGAAATTATCTATTTGCTTAGAGACTTTTACCATGAGTTTGAAATATCGCCCGCTATGCGTCCGTTAGTCAAAGCGGTTACTAAGAAATTAGGCGCCGACAAAGGCAAAAGTATGTATTTAATGGTGCTTTTCCCCGGCAGTCCCGCCAAACTTATTGCCAAACTAGCAGGACTGCCTAAGCCTAAAAACTGTCTTTAGTCTTGTTTAAACCACGCTAGACGTTTTTGCAATTGCACAACCTCGCCAATAATCAATAAGCTGGGAGATTTGACCTCATTATCCAAAACCACTTGGCTGATATGTTCTATTGTCGAGGTAAACACTCGCTGTTCTGGTGTTGTGCCTCGTTCTACGACAGCCACTGGCATAGTCAAGGCCATACCATGCTCGATTAGCTTGGCTGATGTTTCTGCTAAGCCAGTCAATCCCATGTATATGACTAAGGTTTGAGCTGGATGTACTAACTCATCCCAAGGTAAATCAGTCGAACCATCTTTAAGATGCCCTGTCACAAAGCGCACAGATTGAGCATAATCCCTATGGGTTAGAGGAATACCAGCATAAGCGGCACAGCCTGCTGCTGCCGTGACGCCAGGAACGACTTCAAAACTGACGCCAGCGTCCACCAGCTCTTCGATTTCTTCACCACCACGGCCAAAAATAAACGGGTCACCGCCTTTTAAGCGTACAACGCATTTGCCTTCATTCGCTTTCTCACATAAAAGCACATTGATATCTTCTTGGGGGAGACTGTGTTTGGATTTTGCCTTACCTACATACAAGGCTTCAGCCGTTGCTGGAATAAGCGCAATGATGCGATCCCCGACTAAACGATCATAAAGCACAACATCCGCTTGGGTAAGAATACGATGTGCCTTTAAGGTTAATAATTCAGGATCGCCGGGGCCACCACCGATCAAGTACACCTTCCCCTTCATAATATGCCTTTAATACGTCGTTTTAATTTTTACTGACAAAGAATAAACGCCTTCTGTTCAAGGCGTTTAATAATAAAGTTAACAACTCATGATAAGCACTTGAAAACTTAATTTAACTTTCGCCTTGCAGCATTAATTTTGTTTTACCACCCATATAAGGCACAAGTGCGTCAGGTATATCTACTGAACCATCAGCATTTTGGTAATTTTCTAACACAGCAACCAAGGTGCGTCCGACAGCCAGCCCAGAACCATTAAGAGTATGGGCTAATTCGGGTTTACCTGTTGCAGGGTTACGCCAACGAGCTTGCAGACGACGAGCTTGAAAATCCCACATATTAGAACAAGAAGATATCTCTCGAAACTTTTCTTGACCCGGTAACCACACTTCAATGTCGTAGGTTTTACGAGCAGAAAAACCAAGATCACCGCCACATAAAATAACGGTACGATAAGGTAAATTAAGTTTTTGCAAAATCACTTCAGCATGTGAAACAAGCTCTTCTAGAGCCTTCTCAGATTGATCAGGTCGACAAATATGTACCAACTCTACTTTTTCGAACTGATGCTGGCGGATCATACCGCGTGTATCACGACCATAACTTCCTGCTTCACTACGAAAACAAGGTGTATGAGCCACAAACTTCTGATGAAGATTGTCATCGTTTAAAATACTGTCTCTCACCAAATTAGTAACAGGCACTTCTGCAGTAGGAATAAGGTAAAAATCACCATTGCCACTGTCTTTATCGACGGGGACTTTAAATAAATCCGCTTCAAATTTAGGCAATTGACCTGTGCCTTTGAGTGACTCTTCGTTCACCAAATAAGGGACATACACTTCTGTATAACCATGTTGGTCAATATGAGTATTCAACATAAACTGCGTTAATGCCCGATGTAAACGCGCAAGGTCTTGTTTCATTACTGCAAAACGTGACCCGGTTATTTTAACAGCGGCTTCAAAGTCTAATTGTTTTAGCGATTCACCAATATCAACATGGTCTTTTGCTGCAAAGTCAAATTCACGAGGTGTGCCCCAACGACGCACTTCGATATTATCGTCCTCTGTTTTTCCCTCGGGTACAGAGTCGTGAGGAGTATTGGGCATTTCAGCTAATAAGCTATCCATTGCGTGTTGTATTTGGTGCAATTGCTCTTTAGCGTGAGACAACTCATCACCCAGTGTCGCTGTGTCGGCTTTGAGTTGTTCTGCTTTATCTTTATCGCCCGCTTTCATGGCGGTGCCAATTTCTTTAGAAACGGCATTACGGGACTGTTGCAGGTGTTCTGTTTCAATTTGAATGGCTTTGCGGTGCTCTTCTAAATCGACGAATTTCGCCACGTCGAAGGTAAAGCCTTTCTTTTTAAGACTTAGCGCGATCGCTTCTGGATCGGCTCTTAATGTTTTGATGTCTAACATTGCTGCAACATTATCCTTTAATAAATTTGATTAATGGCTTCTTTTATTCACATGGAGAATTAATAAAAAACAGAAAAAATACGATTAATGCATTGTCGCCTTACAATAAACGACCCATAAACATACCTAATGCCGCCCCTACTACTCCAAAAAAACAGCTCAATAATAAATAGCTTATGGCACTTAGCCAAGCCTGTTGATTAATAAGCGAGATAATTTCTAACGAAAAAGTAGAAAAGGTAGTAAAAGCGCCTAAAAAACCGATGACAATTAAGGGTCTATAGGTTTCTAAACTGGTTATTTTCTCTGTCATTAATACAAAAACAAAACCAATTAAAATACTGCCAACCACGTTGATAAAGAACGTTGCCCAAGGGAACACACTATTAAATGGCCACGTTTTTAGCATCAGGTCATTAAGCCATTTCCCTACTGCAAATCGACTCATAGCCCCTAGCGCACCGCCAATCGCGACCATTAAATAAGCGCTCATTCTCTTTCCTCTGAATCATTATCATTTTGTTGATCGAATGATCTATTTGATGGCTCGTTTTCCTGACTGTTGCCCATGCTATTCGTCATGACATTAAAATAGCGACGTCGAGTACTTTGCTCATCAAGTTGAGAGAACCAATTCATTTTTTCAGTCATTTTTTTCTCTAACCCTCGGTCCGTCGGTTGATAATACCTTTGCCCTATTAACGCTTCAGGTAAGTAAGACTCTCCAGCGGCATAAGCATATTCTTCATTGTGGGCATAGCGGTAATCTTCACCGTGCCCCATATCTTTTGCTAAGGAGGTAGGGGCATTGCGTAAATGATTGGGTACTTCATAGCTAGGCTGTGCAGCTACATCCGCCAGTGCGTCTTTAAACGCTTGATAGACCGCATTACTTTTAGGCGCCAGAGCAAGATATACCGCCGCTTGCGCAATCGCTCGGTTACCTTCAGCTGGCCCTACTCGTAAAAAAATATCCCACGCATTGAGCGCAATTTGCAATGCTCTTGGGTCCGCGTTTCCTACGTCCTCAGAAGCAATCGCCAATAACCGACGAGCAATATATAACGGATCACAACCGCCATCTAACATGCGGGCCATCCAATAAAGAGCACCGTCTGGAGAAGAGCCTCTAACCGATTTGTGGAACGCGGATATTTGATCGTAGAAGACATCGCCATTTTTATCAAAAGATCGATACGCTTGACCGAGCACATCTAAGACCTGTTTTTCAGTGACAACAACATTAATACCAGCACTAATGCCAACACCAACATCTTGCTCATCAGCCATATCGATCAAGACTTCCAGTAAGTTTAGGGAACGCCTAACATCACCATCTGCCGCATGCGCAATAGCATCAAGAAAAGTGGGATCAATGGTAATATTTTGCTGACCATAGCCTTTATCGTTGTCTTGTAACGCTCTCTCCAAACCTTGTCGAACTTGTTCAACAGAGGGCTTTTGCAAACGATAGACACGAGCACGAGATAACAGGGCAGAATTCAATTCGAAAGCAGGATTTTCTGTGGTGGCTCCCACAAACAAAAAGGTACCATTTTCAATGAAAGGTAAAAATGCATCTTGCTGGGATTTATTAAAACGATGTACCTCATCCACAAACAACAATGTTTGTCCGGCATTCATCATTTTATGTTGCTTTGCTTGCTCTACTGCCGCTCTAATGTCTTTAACGCCAGACATCACCGCTGAGAGCTCTAAAAAATTCGCCTTAAGATGATGTGACAATAACTTAGCAAAGGTCGTCTTACCCACTCCAGGAGCTCCCCAGAGGATAAAAGAATGACAGCGTCCTGTCTCAATCATTCTACGCAGTGGTTTACCTGCGCCGACTAGATGCTCTTGCCCAATATATTCGTCTAATGTTTGTGGCCGCATTCTGGCGGCAAGCGGCTCATGCAGATCCCATTGCGCTTCAAACAAATCTTGCATGAGCGTTACTGGCCTTCGATGATTAAATCAACATCATCTGGCAAATTGATTTGAAATTTGGATTCATCCACACCGTTATGATGTTTAAGCTTTTGAAAATCGATGGTGGTTGTTTGCCCCAAGGTGTCTTCGATCTTCATAGAAGCAATGGTGTTTTTTTCAAAAACGAGTGTTAGGTTCGAAAATAACCCCTCGCTATTTAAAGGCTCTAACTTAAAACGATTTTGATCTAATTGCTCCACATTGTAATTAGGCAGTACTTCATTTGCAGGCTGGCTTAATAACGCCGCTGGAGAATTATTTAGGGCTTTTTTAAACGACTTTTGTGTTGCTTGCTCAAGATCAATATCCCAAATAATGATGGTGTCACCATCTGAAATAATACGTTGTGGGAAAGGCTCTAAGGTGTTCCATACAAAACGGTTAGGCTGAGCCAATACAAACTCACCACGACTTTGCTGTCTCTCTGCTCCGTCTTCATCGTAGGTTATTTGATGAAACTGCCCTTCAATATTACGATTATTTTCCAGTAAACCGGTTAATGTTTTGTCGTTTGCAGCCGCGTCCCCTACCATCAATAGAGCAAAAAAAGTGCTATATACAATCACAACAAGGTTGTTACACCATAATTTCATATTCACTATAATCCTTAAAAAACATTGTTCATGACCTGTTTCATTGTATTAAATAAAACGGGGCACCTATTCTGGAATCAATACATCTCGTTGGCCATTTGTGCCCATCGGCCCCACTAAGCCAGACGCTTCCATCGCTTCAACTAAGTTAGCAGCACGGTTATAACCAATTTTCAAACGCCGTTGAATAGACGAAATAGACGCTTTTCGAGTTTCAATCACAATTTTTACTGCGTCATCGTAAAGTGCGTCTTTGTCTTCTGCGCCATCGTTAGACATTAAGTCTTCAGGGTTGACGACTACATCATTAATGTACTCTGGTGTACCACGTTTTTTCCACTCTTCTACTACCGCATGCACTTCTTCATCAGACACAAAAGCACCATGTACTCGTATCGGTGTTGGTAAGCCAGCAGGCAAATAAAGCATGTCTCCTTGCCCTAACAATTGATCAGCTCCACCTTGATCTAATATGGTTCTAGAGTCGATTTTTGACGATACTTGAAAGGCCATACGGGTTGGAATATTGGCTTTAATCAAACCGGTAATAACATCCACCGAAGGACGCTGTGTCGCTAGAATAAGATGGATACCCGCCGCCCGAGCCTTTTGAGCAATACGCGCAATAAGCTCTTCTACTTTTTTACCAACAATCATCATCATGTCAGCAAATTCATCGACCACAATCACAATGTAAGGCAGTGGTGTTAAATGAGGTACGGTTCTTGCGACACCCTCCTCAGAGAATCTGGCTTCATGTTCTGGCTGCCATAATGGATCCTCCAAAGGGCTACCTGCATCAATGGCGTCTTGCACTTTTTTATTAAAGCCCACTAAATTACGCACACCCAATTTAGACATTAATTTATAACGGCGTTCCATCTCATCAACCGACCATCGCAGGCCGTTAGCCGCATCTTTCATATCAGTAATAACGGGCGTTAATAAATGGGGAATGCCTTCATAAACAGAGAGTTCCAGCATTTTTGGATCAACCATGATCATACGCACTTGCTCGGGTGTCGATTTAAGCAACATACTCATTATCATGGCGTTCACACCAACAGATTTACCGGAGCCCGTCGTACCCGCCACTAAAACATGTGGCATTTTGGCTAAATCTACGACCACTGGTTCACCAGAAATATCATGCCCAAGCGATAACGTTAACGCTGAACTGGCGTTATCGTATAAATCACAATTAATCACTTCACTAAAATGAACCGTATCTCGAATATCATTGGGGATTTCAATACCGATAGTCGATTTACCGGCAATTACTTCAACTACTCGCACACTCATCACACTTAAAGAACGAGCTAAATCTTTCGCTAAATTCGTAATACGAGAGACTTTTACACCCGGTGCTGGCTGTATTTCAAAGCGAGTAATAACAGGACCTGGGTTAACTTCTACCACTTCGGCTTTAACACCAAAATCAGCCAATCTAAGCTCTAATAAAGCAGATAGCTCCATTAATGCTTCTTCTGTATAGCCGCCTTTTTTCGGCTGGGCTGGTGTCAATACGCTACGATCAGGCAAAGTATAAGCTGCCGCAATAGGTTTTATCGCCGCGCCAGTATCTTGTGGTTCAATCTTCTCTAACTGTTTTGCTTCTGATAATGTTTTTACCGTCGGTTTATGATCAGGCTGTTTATTCTCAGACTGCTGCTTATTATCAGGGAAGGTGGAAGCACTAGTTTGCTCACCA
>Ga0308007_10001320_pt1 | contig 10925 bp, 7 predicted proteins | sample Neamet71_FD_203152 | JGI IMG/M metagenome (GOLD analysis project Ga0308007, IMG submission 203152) | Marine microbial communities from water near the shore, Antarctic Ocean - #71 | ecosystem: Environmental > Aquatic > Marine > Unclassified | place: Southern Ocean | collected 2014-06-07
ATGGGGCGCTTATAGATGCTTTTGCTGTTTCGAAAAAGTTCAATTAAAAATGCTTCTCACTGGTGCCAAAACCTTCCGCGCCTCAGTTATCTATAATCAAGGCAGCTTGTCTACGTTATATCTCATACAAAACATTAAAACGGATTAATACGAAAGGCCTAATACTATTTTTAGCGTTGGTTTTTTGCGCCTTTCTGGCATCGTGCTCAAGCAATTTGACTGCCATTCAAAAAAATCTGCTGAACAAATAATCACTGACTATACGCCAATTAAAGACGTCTCATAGGCATCAGACTGCTTACAAAAGCTGGGTATTTACATTTCCAAGGACGCAAAAATCTTGGCAAGCATAATCACACAGGTATTTTATTGCACGGTGGAGGCTATTATCTTAGTGACAAAAGTGAGGAGGAACGGTATATCGAGCCCTATCTAAAAAAAGGGCTAAATGTGGTCAACATGAATTACCGCTTAAAAAAAGAGTGCCAATTGCAACCGCTGATTTAAAAAATGTACTGAATTTTCTGAAAACTCAAAATGACCAATACTCCTTAAATTTAGAAAGTATTATAGTGGCGGGGTTTTCTGCGGGTGGACATATTGCAACAGATGTCGGATTTTAACAAAATAATCCAGAATTTCCTAACACCCTAGACCGAGATATAAAAATAGTAGGCGTTATCAATTTTTCAGGTTCAGTCGATACACAGGGCGTGATCGAAAGAACCTTTATAGATAGTAATATTGAAATACCAAATAAGCTTGGTAGAGCGCTTTTCCCCTGTGAGGGTTACGAGACATGAGACTTCTATGCAGTATATGAACCCATAACCTATTTTGACGAAATAGACCCGCCGTTATTTTTATGGCAGGGTGGAATGGACGATCAGATTGTGCCTGAGACGTATGACGCGTTTATTCCGTTATTAAGAAAAAATAAAGACGTGCACATTTTTGTTTCCCGCGGGGAACACAGCCCAACGGAAGACGAATTTAACAAAGCCTATGTTGAGATCTTTTGGTTTCTAGATAATCTCTAACCAAAATAGCAGTTGCAGCAAGGCCTGTATTTTTATGACTTAGGTGGCCTTAACCCGAGTGGTTTATAAAAATATAGATTATCCGTGAGATCCTGTTTGCGCTATTAATCCATTCTTTATTTAGCAATTGATACTCCTTCGATATCGCCTTTTTCCTCAGAGGCACAGACCCCCAAAACCCCCTCAGGCTGTGTGCTTTTAAAACCGTACCGCTTAATATTTTTTCGTCTTGTTAAAATACATCAACAAGTTGTCAGTTATAAGATCGCAGAAAGAAAGCCTTGTGCTACGATATTAGCGATAAAGGTAAGCTGTGTTGATAGCGAAATACAGGCTGTCGCCACAGCTTCTAACGGCATGCAAATTTTTATGAAGCACGGAGACTGGGCTGAGAAGATTCTCCGCGAGCTAATAAAGTGGTTTCCTCGATGGCGACCCATTCTTTAGGTATCGTGTAAAAGAGATCTCTGTGATTTTGAGTATTTCACCGTCAGTGAAGATTATCCAGCACAGTCGCCTTTGTTTTGTAAGATGCCCGGGAATAGAAAGCAGAAACTTAAGAAGCGAATAGTGGAAAGTAGGACAGGAAATGACCTCATTTAAAAAGATTAAAGAAAGAGCAGAAAAGCGTAAGGGCGGGCCCTTAGGACTTAAAGAATTGCTGCCAAAATTAGCCAGTAAAAAAACTCTTATAGAGACTGGCGACGATCGTTATCTGGCGATGATGACCAAATGCATTAATCAAGCGGGTTTCAGCTGGAAGGTGATCGAGAAAAAATGGCCGGAGTTTGAGGAAGCATTCTTTGGCTTTAAGCCTGCAACCTTAGAGATGTTGTCTCCGGAACAATGGGAAGCTTATACAAGCGACAGGCGTGTGGTTCGTAATTGGCAAAAGATCAAAGCCCTGCAAGAGAATGTTTACTTTGTTCAGGACGAGGCTAGACGCCATGGCAGTTTTGGTAAGCTAATAGCGGATTGGCCAGAGTCGGATCAAATAGGGCTAATGGCCTACCTAAAAAAGCATGGTTCTAGACTTGGCGGACAAAGCGCACTTTGGTTTTTGCGCAGAATGGGCAAAGATTGTTTTATTCTGGCTACCGATGTCGTGGTTACTCTGCGCAGTATAGGGTTGGACATCACGGAAAAGCCAAGCAGTCAAAGGGACCTCAAGAGAATTCAGCAACAGTTTAACGATTGGCATGATGAGACCAAATTGCCCTATAGCCACATGAGTAGAATTTTAGCCTGCTCGGTGGGTGAAAATTACTTATAAAAAGTGGTGGAACTGCAAGTGCCTAACATAGATGTCTATTTTTCCTTTAGAAGTCCGTATTCCTATCTCGCCACGCCGGATATGCTTAAGCTCAGGCAAGACTATGGGGTTGACGTAAATCTTCGACCGGTATTTCCTATTGCGGTTCGAAATCCGGAGTTTTTCGATCCCTCCAATGTGAAGCGTGCTCGTTATATAGGTCTCGATTGGGTGCGGCGGGCTGAGTTTCTCGGTATGGCTAACCATTGGCCAAAACCTGATCCTATTAACCAGAATATGGAAACCTATGAGATAGCTAAAGAACAACCACTTATTCATGAGCTAACGAAGCTAGGCGTCGAGGCTCAACGTCAAGGTAGAGGGATAGAATTTGCTAAGCATGTTTCACACCTCATCTTTGGCGGAACCAAAGGCTGGAATGAAGGCACGCATTTATCTAAAGCCGTGAGCGATGCAGGGCTTGATCTTGCTGGGCTCAGAGCAAATATTGAAAACGGTAGCCATCTTGATGAAATAAGCGCTAACCAACATGCCTTGGAAGCTGCTGGGCACTGGGGGGTTCCAACTTATGTGTTCAATAATGAACCTTATTTCGGCCAAGACCGAATTGAACTTTTGCGTTGGCGTCTCGACAAGGCAAAGCTCAACAAGAGCTTAGGTTAATCAATAGCGAAATCAAACGACCTTGGAACTGGCGTTAGAAGGTAATGCTAAAAAATCGCTAGGGAAGCTGCACAGAATAATCTGCATAATAGCTCATATAAAAGCTCACTAAAAATATTGGCACGAAACACGTGCGCTACAAAGCGGCGAGAAGCTTGCGTGTTTTTGAACGTAAGCGCATTCGTTATTATTCTCACAGTGGTGTTTAATTTGCAGCCGCTAAAATAGCCCTAGCGGCGGCTGCTATTTAGAAAGCTATGTTAACGGTAGGGGTTGTCTTGTTCATGGTCGGAGATTTTGGCACTGTCAGATAATGTTATGAATAGCATCGTGGTGTTTCTGAATTGGGTCTAGGCATCGTCCATTTCTTTTGGCTCGATTAGCGTCGATTTAATAAGAGAAATCGATTGCTTCGCTTATGGATAGTGATGATTTAGTTTGTGTACGATTCCAATGAGTCTGTCAAATAGCTGAAACCCTTATGGTTTGAGAAAACCTGCGACAAGACGGGTTATCCTTATAGCCAGCTTAGGAGAGCTTTTCGATGTTGAGTGCGGCAAAGTAGAATTATCCGAGGTTTATATTCTGGCAGAGGTATTATTACGGTATTTTTTGGTCAAAAACCTGCCTAATCTCTTTGCATTTCTGAAGTTTTCAGCAGTATGATAGGACCTCGACATTAATGACAATAAAACAGCCCGGTTAAGCAGGATGCCAGTAGTAGCGGGTTCTTTGTAAAAGATTACTATCAAGGGGTATTGTATGAAATTCACCCGTCGTGGCTTTATTCAAAATGTCGGCTTAGGCACGGCTGCCGGCGTTATATCTGGAACCAGTCTGTTAAGCCCGATCATCAACGCGCAAACTCGAGAAGCTGCAATGGCTGGAGTTTTCGACGGCGGTGTTATTCAGCTTAATCAGAATGAGAGTGCACGAGGGCCCGGTCCAAAAACAATGCAAGCCATCCATTCGGCTATCAGCAAGCGCATCGGCCGCGGTTATGCCCCAGATTACTTGCGTGAATTGCAGGCCAGTATCATTGACCACTTTGACGTTGGTGCTGACAATGTTCTGATGTCCACAGGTTCGACTCCCATTCTGCAAGGAACCGTTCGCGCGTTCTGCGGCGCGGATAAGCCACTAGTAACAGCAGCACCTTCCTTTACGACTTCAGAACAAACGGCTAGGCAAATTGGTGCTGCGGTAAAAGTTATACCACTGGATAGCCACCTTAATATCGATCTTGACGCAATGGTCGCTGCATCCATAGGCGCTGGGATGGTGTATTTGTGTAATCCGAATAATCCTACCGGCACTGTTCACGGACTGGCGGCGATGGAAGCCGCTATTCGAGAAATAGTCAGGCGTTCACCAACAACAAAAATCTTAGTGGATGAAGCCTACATCGACTATGTAGACGCATCAGTGATGCAAACAGCGTTGCCGCTGGCTAAAGAATTTAGCAACGTCATTATCGCCAGAACTTTTTCAAAAGCCCACGGTATGGCAGGGCTGCGAGTTGGCTACGGTCTAGCCGATTCTGGGACTTTAGATGAAATCAACAGCGCCTGGGGAATGGGTGATGTCAACATGATTGGGGCAATAGCCGCTCTTACTGCGTTCGAGGACACGGACCACATCGCTTGGGAGCGGCAGGAGAATTCTGAGATTAGAGCCTTCACCGTTGGAGCCCTCAACGACATGGGTTTTGATGTGCCTGAGTCACATACCAATCACATTTTCCCCAACTTGAAACGCCCAGCTAGTGTCGTCCGAGCAGCTTGTATAAAAAGTGGAATTTCCGTTGGTAGAGACTTCCCGCCCTTACAGGAGACTCACTGTCGTATATCTCTGGGCAGTCGCGAAGAAATGGAAAAAGCTGTAGCAGTTTTTCGTGCGGTATTAAGTTAGTAAAAACGCGAGCCTAAAAAATATTGAGAGCGCCTTTTCAAAAGGGCGTCTGTCATTTTAAATTAGTACAAAAGTAGAGGAACACTAAAGGCCAAACCGACCTGTATCTGCTCCAGTGTAAGTGGAATATTGAGAGCATCCTTTATGGATCTCCCTCTAAGGAGTTAATGCGGTAAGGTTCACCTGTGACCCTCAATAATAATTAAAAGTATAACTACTGTGAGGAGAAATCGATGTCAAAAAACGTGGGAATAGATAGAAGAACTTTCATGAGGAGTGCCGGAATGACTGCGCTTGCAGGCGCCTCTGGCGTAATTGCAACCGGCGCTACTGTTGCGACAGGACAATCTCCCGCTCGAATGCGTAATGGTCTCTATGACTTTGATACTGTATACGACCGGGTAGGCAGTAATTGCGCGCGCTGGGACAGCCCACCAAAACTCTATCCCGAGGGCCAAGTAAAATACGCCATGGGTGTCGCCACTATGGATTTCGAAGCAGCCCCTTGTATCACAGATGCCTTAATCGAGCGATGTAAGCACAACAACTGGGGCTATATGAGCAGCAGCGACTCTTTACGTGATGCTATTGTTCAATGGAATGGGCAGCGCTATAATTTCGATTTGGATCCTGAATCTGTGGTTGTTTCCGCCGGAGTTTATCCTGGGATGATCGCGGCGCTGCGCAGTTTTGCGCCAAAGGGAACCAAAGTCCTCATGCTTACGCCCACCTATGATGGATTTCCTTACCATTGTCGACACACCCAAGTTATTCAAACTCAAAGCGAAATGATTTACAAAAATGGCACCTATGAAATCGATTGGGCAGACCTTGAATCGAAGATGACGCCAGATACCCATGCCATGATTGTTTGTAACCCACAGAACCCAACTGGCAACGTGTGGTCAAAAGAAGATTTATTACGCATAGGACGGCTTTGCTTAGAGAAACAAATAGTTGTGCTGTCTGATGAGATTCACGCGGACATAGTTCGTGATGGCCATAGCTATGTGCCATTTGCAAGTTTGCCGGATAAGGCGGTAGTCGATAACAGCATTACGTTTGCTGCCCTAAGTAAAACGTTCAATCTTGCCGGTATGAAGAATGCCTATTTCCACACTACAAACCCAGTGCTTTTAAGCCGGATTAAGCAGCATCATAGAGCGGACTTGAGTACGTTAGGGGTGGTTGCTACTGAGGCAGCTTATCGCCACGGCGCGGAATGGTTCGACCAAGTCAGACCTTACCTCGATAATAATCATAAAATTGTAGAGAGTGCGGTAGCCAAAATGCCTGGCGTTAGTGTCACCAAGGCGCAGGGAACTTATCTCTCGTGGATTGATTTTAGTTCAGTGATTGAATCTATCGATGCTAGCGAGATGGCAATCCGCAATGGTAAAGCTAGTCCAGAGCATTATTTTCAAGATTGGTTGGTAGAAAATGCTGGCGTTTATATGAATCCTGGCTCTAATTACAGCGCCGGTGGGCAAGGGCATATGCGAATGAATCTTGGCTCTTCACGTATCGTGGTTCAAGAGGCGTTGGACAGCGTGGCTGCAGCGATTAGCAAAGTTTAGTCAGCTGTAAGCATGCAAGTGTTTTTAGAAAGGGGCCTTGTGGCCCCTTTTTTTAGCTTTTAATCTGAAGGTTTTGTTTCTGGGTTTCTAAGTTTGGATATTGCTCGTCTCTCTATCTCTATCTCTATCTCTTTTTCTTAGATTGTCTTTAGCTCGTTATTTAGAGGCTAGGGGGAATAAGCTGTGTCTGGATTTTATCTGCTTTATAGCGGTTGCTGTTGAGGATTTTGGCAAAAATACAGCTGCTACTGCTGTTGGAGAAGTAACCGATACGCTAAATTGAAAATCTTAATAGAGCCTTTTGAACTCAACGGATCAAATAAAATGCTGGCTGGTTTTGACGTTCAGATGGCTGTTTAGATTCCTTGTCGCCAGCTTGGTAACAGTCATATTTCGGTCTTACTAAGAATGTTCTAGCTTGGCAAAAATCTGCGTTAAGGGCCAAATAATCGGTAGAGTGCAGGCCTATTTGAGAATCGAAAAAGCAATTCAAGAGGCGATTTTTTTAAAACTGAGGTATATTTCAAGCACACACCTTGGGAGATTACCGATGCGAAGTAAATCACTACTACTCTCTTTATTAATACTAAGCTTTCCAGTCGCAACTAGCGCACAGCAGACAGAAAACTATGACTATTGGCAGCCCCAGCGGGCGATGGTTCAGCGAGGTCAGCAGGCTGTGTTCATGTGCAATGGTCTGTTTACCGGTGGCCGTAGCCTAGAACAGGTTTTCGACCAGGAGTTAGCTTTTTTGCGGGATCCGATAGGGACCGCCGACGGTGGCGATTACAGTGTCGACAGAGTCAGGCGTGCTGTGGAGGTCGGAGTGCCTGGCGCGGTGCCGGTGATGCGCGCGGTTTTCCGTGAAGGCATTGGCTGTGTGGTGCTGCCACCGGACCAAACTCTTGACGATATTGATCAGTTGCCAGAATTGACCCTGCCTTTACCTGCCGGCGATCCAGCTCAGATTGCTTGGCCTAACGGTGACCTTGTTACTGATAAACAGTTGCCCAGCAATATAGATGAGACGGCTTTGTTGGCGGCTTCAGACTGGGCCTTTGACCGTGACACGCCAGAGCAGGATACCCTCAGCCTGCTGGTGGTTTATAAAGGCGAAATAATTCATGAGCGTTATAGTGCCGGTATCGAAATGACAACTCGAACCCGAACTTGGTCGACAGCCAAAAGTATCGCTTCTGCTCTTATTGGCATGTTGGTGGACGATGGCAGGATGTCCCTTGATGAACCACTAGGTTTCGACTGGTATCCAGAAAATCGATCCCCGGAAGCCGATCCTCGCAATAACATAACCCTGCGCCATGTGCTTAATATGTCCAGTGGACTGGAAACCATTGATAACAGCGGAATGGAATACGCCACCGGCTCAGGTTTGTCCTACTGGGCTGGCGCAAGTTCAGTGGCTGGTGCTCGCAGTCGTGCCTTGATTCGCGAGCCGGGCACTTATTGGGATTATGAAAACTACGACACCTTGCTTGGCGTTTACGCCATGAAATTAGCCCTTGGCGGTGAGAAAGCCTACGCGGAGTACCCTCGCAAAGCTCTCTTGGACAAGATAGGAATGCGCAACACGTTGGTCAGCACCGATCGCTTTGGCGACTTTATTCTCAGCAGCCAGGTATATACAAATGCCCGCGATTTGGGGCGTTTTGGTTTGCTCTATTTAAATGGTGGAATGTGGAACGGTGAACGATTGATCTCGCAGGATTGGATTGAATTTAGCAGCGCGCCTGCCCCAGCAACGGTTGGCCGTGGTGGTCAATATGGCGGGCAGTTTTGGCTGGTGCCAGAGGGTCGTGAAGACGTGCCTAAAGATGCTTACTCGACTAACGGAAACCGAGGCCAGTACACCGTGATTGTGCCATCCCACGATTTAGTGATTGTTCGTCGCGGCCTAGATTATGGTCGACAGGGATTCAGTAACTGGGACCTAACCCGTGAGGTGCTAAAAGCTATTCACTAAATAAAATGCCAAACCCTTGGGCTGGTCGGCGTCATCGATCGATAGGCTCACTGATTGATAGGCCCATCGACTGGTGTGTGGATTCATTAAGAGTCACGTGGTGGATTCAGCCGTCACACCATATCAGTTGCAGCTAAACGGAAAAGAAGCGAAAAGCGAGTTTGTTTTTTAGTGTGAAAACACAATCGCTTCCTGACTAATGCCGGCTCTTTAAGTAAAGAGTGCGATGCCATAAATCAAAATCCTGCTCACTAACCACACGTTGATTTTGAGATTACCAGCGGCTATGGCTAGCTTATAACGCAGGCTACCGTTGTCGACATTGGCCTGTGTGTCTTGTAGAAATCACATAGCGGCCATTCAGGACTCGAAAATCACCAGTTTATATTGCGTTAGGAGGGTCTCCTCGAGCCGTTAAGTTGCCGAAAGCCATTCCTAGGGCGCAATCTCCTCCTATGAATTGAAGGGCTTTATTGCGCCCACTTTTTTCAGTGGCATCCTCGAGCGCAGTCTTTTTTTCAGCGCTGGAAAATCACCAGCTGACACCTTTGACATCTGCTTTGACGGTGCTGCAATTAGCCTCAACAATGGCATGCTCGTCATAAGCTGCGACTAGATCGTAGGCCGCCCGTGTACCTTGCGCCACCCGTGAGAAGCCCATCCCGTCAGTGTTGATTTTCGCGCCAGGTGTTTGCTGGGCTAATGCTGGAGCGTTCATGCTAGGTAAGGGAAAAACAGTCGTTATTGCTATTAATAGCCTGTTTCTCATCATGTTTATCCCCTGTAAAAAGTTTTTAACTTTTAAGCGTAATAACAGAATGGGAATTAAGGGCGGCAAGGTATGTATTAAACAGTGGCATGAGCTAGCTAAAAAGTGGGCTTTATCTTGAAGGCTACGTTGCTATTTATTATATACCTTCGTTAGCTGTCTATATTATTTGCCTAAGTTGGGAAAAAGTGGATAAGTAGCCCGGCAGTGCTTGACTATAAGTCGGGCGGAAACAGGCCGAACATTCGGTTTTGAACGCGCTTAGAAGAGTAATATCTCTTTCCTTATTGATGTCAATTAAGCCGCAGTTTTCAGGGATTGTATCTTGAAGCCTGACGCAGGCTTTGCCTCACCGGTTAGTTATGTTGGCTTAGCGTCTCTGGAAAGGGTTTTAAGGCTTTGTTAGATTAGCTGTTTAAAGGCTGTTTGGTTCGCCGGGCCGCCAAATAATCATCTTCGCTATAGACTTGGCAGGCCCATGCTCTTATTCTTCAAAATCTCTTCAAAACTACAATCAAAGCGAAGGAGCCCATCTTATGTCTTTAGAACGGTATTCAAAACGAGTAATACTTCCTGCAATTTGCGTTTGCTTGCCCGCGCTTTTAGCCGCCTGTTCCCCGGCTGATACCGCCGTTGAAACAGTCGCCGTGGCGCCCAGCGCGACTATGGCAGATTCTGGCAATCCTATTTCCGGAGACGGTATTCCAAATCCGGCGCCGAATGTGATGACAAACTGGGGCGACTTGCCTGCAGGCCGTGAGTGGGGTTCCACTGCCGGTGTTGATATCGACCCTATCGATGGCAACGTGTGGGCCTATGAGCGATGTGGAGCCAGCAGCTTCGGTAGTGGCGCCCCTGTGAACTGTGACACCAACCCAGTCGATCCTATTTTTAAATTTGACCGCAACACCGGGGCGGTTCTGGCCAACTTCGGCGGTGGTCTTATGGTGACCCCACACGGTATTCACGCGGATGCCGAAGGCAACGTCTGGGTAACTGATTTCGCGGGCAATGAAGCAGGCACTAAAGGCCATCAGGTCCATAAGTTTAGTTCCAGCGGAGAATTGCTAATGAGTCTGGGTACCCCCGGACAGGCGGGCAGCGGCCCTAATCAATTCAATCAGCCCAATGATGTGATCACGGCACCTGACGGCAGCATCTTTGTTTCCGATGGCCATAATGGTCAAGGCATGACGAGCGATGATGCCATGGCAGAAGGTCGAGCATCCGGTGCGACTGCAAGGATTATAAAATTCTCAGCCGACGGTACTCGCCTGAAAGAGTGGGGGCAGATAGGGGTTCTCCACGGTGAATTCAGAACCCCTCATGCGATGGAATTTGACTCCCAAGGTCGCCTTTGGGTCGCGGATCGGGGCAACCACCGACTTGAAATATTTGATCAAGAAGGAAACTACTTAGACTCTCGGTATATGTATGGCCGCATTAGCGGGCTATTCATCACCGCAGATGACACGCTCTACGCGATTGATTCAGAGTCAGGACCAACTAATCATGTAGGCTGGCGCAACGGTGTTCGCATTGGTCATATTGATGAAGACCGTGTCACCGGCTTTATTCCGCCATTTGAGCGAGATGACCGTGTTTATCAGGGTACTGCTGGGGAAGGTGTTGCGGTAGATGCCGATGGCAATGTCTTTGCCGCTGAAGGGCCAAATTCCTTGAGCTGGGCCGGTGGCGCATTGACCAAGTA
>Ga0308007_10001322_pt1 | contig 10906 bp, 10 predicted proteins | sample Neamet71_FD_203152 | JGI IMG/M metagenome (GOLD analysis project Ga0308007, IMG submission 203152) | Marine microbial communities from water near the shore, Antarctic Ocean - #71 | ecosystem: Environmental > Aquatic > Marine > Unclassified | place: Southern Ocean | collected 2014-06-07
TGATAAGAAAGTTATAAAATGCACAAGTTTATTGTCGTTAAAGTGATTTTTCGAAATTAAAGATGAATGACTCAACTTGCTCGCAGGTTCCCTAGCCGACAATCGATAAAAGGGTTACCGCTTCGTTTCACTGATTACCTTGAATTGGTTGATCTCACGGGTCGTATTATTCGAGAAGACAAACGTGGTTCGATTGATGCGTCTCTCACACTGATTTTACAAAGAATTGGGTTATCTTCAAAACAATGGATGACGGTGACAACCGAGTTTGAAAAACATTTCACCACAGCGGTAGGTAACGAGACATCATTAACAAATTATTGTGAAAATACTCATAAGCAACGACGGCCAAATAGTTTGAAATGCAGGAAGTATTTGTCTCACCTGTTTTGATATAAAAGTGGAGTGTTTTAACCTATTTTTGATACTGGATTTTTTCATAAAGAAAAATCTTGTTTGTCAAAAAGAATATTTTAGTATTATGGGTGGCTTAGGTTTCGTTTGGTCGTGGTATTCGATCTAATACTTATGAGAAGCATCGTATAAAACGTTCAGATAGATTATTATCCAACCCAAACCTTCAGCGCGAATCACTCTCTATTTATGCTTATATGTGCCACCTTTTTACGATAAGTAAAAGCCCTGTCATCAGTGTCGATTGGTCACTTTCTTTTAAGAACAGTAGACGCAAGAAAACAACATTTCCTAATTAGAGCAACGATGACATTTGACGGTCGTCCATTAACGCTTTATGAAGAAGTTCATGACATAAAAACAAAAGAAAAATACGCGACACACAAACAGTTTTTATCGACACTTAAAACGCTATTACCTAAAAAGTCCAAGCCAATCATTGTGACAGATGCGGGTTTTAAAACGCCATGGATTGATCTGGTGAAAGAAATGGGGTGGGATTATGTTGGGCGTGTTCGTCGGCCTCGTAAGTTCTACAATGAGCAAACCCAGTCATGGCGGTGTATCTCTGCTTTATTTCCTCAATCGAGTAGCAAACCCAAAGCGTTAACATTAGCGCTAAGGCAATCTGACCCTCAGCTAAGTAGACTGGTTTTATACAAAGGAAAACCAAGAGGTCGTCACTCGTTAAATCGAGACGGTTCGACTAAGTTATCTAAAACCTCTTTAACCGCTGCTAATGGTGCAAAAGAACCGTGGTTACTGATTTCGTCATTATCTAAAAATCGCTCGTTCGCTAAAAAAAGTGTTCAGGTTTACCAAACTCGAGTGCAGATTGAAGAAAGTTTTAGAGACATGAAAAGTACAAAATTTGGAATGGGATTTGAGCATAACCACACGTATAAATTAAAACGTATGAGCCTTTTGGTTATGATGACAACATTGGCTGAAATGGTATTAATTTTACTAGGAAAAGTGGTGGAACAAGCCGGTTTATCTCATCGATTTCAGAGTAATAGTATTCGACATAGACGTGTTTTATCGTTTTCATATTTAGGAAAACGAGCCATATCGGTAGGACTATCAATAACGTCACAACAATGGCGAGAAGGCACCAAGCAGTTTACTAATACATTGCGTGAGGCATCGAGTATTTTGACGTGACATTCGTGGGGATCCCTCAGGATCCGATCTAAAACTCTCCACAGATTTTGCTCTTCTTAACGGCTAACAATCCGTTTTTTTTGATCTGATGCTCCTCAATAAATCTGCCCCCAAATTTTTACTAAAAGGTAGGTGAGGGCGACAGATTCAATTGCCAGATTATGACCGTAACACTTTATGGTATCTTGCAAGTTAGGCTAGATATTTTTGCAAAGTTTGAAAGAAACCATCTTAAAGGCGTGCCATCCAATCACAATTCACTTGATTCGAAGTCGGTTTATATTCCGCTCCAAGCGGTTGATTGAAGCCTAGTTCATTTAGCTTTTTGATCACGTAACGGTAATCAAGCTCGCCGCTATCTGGTTCTGCTCGGTCAGGAACAGACGCAATTTGAGCATGGCCAATAATGGGCAATAGTTGTTCGAAGCGTCTACATACATCCCCTTCCATAATTTGTAGGTGATAAAAATCAAACATGAGTTTTAGATTGATTTTGCCAACGTGAGTAATGATTCTCTCTGCATGTTTGGATGTTTGTAGGAAATACCCCGGGGCGTCATAGTGATTTAACGGCTCGATTAGGATGGTTATACCATGTTGATTAGCCTGATCACAGGCGTAATTAAGGTTCGCAATAAAGGTGGCTTCGGCTTCACTTCCTTGAGCAAACCCTGCCATGACATGAATGTTTGGCACATGCCATTGAATTGCGTATTGAATAGCTTGATCAATAGCCGCGTGAGCCTCGGATTCTCGACCGACTAAGGCAGATAATCCATTTTCTCCCGCAGCCACATCACCGCGCATGGTATTTAACCCTAACATTGGCAAGCCGGTTTCGGTCAAGGCCAATTGCACGTCTTGAATGTTCTCATCATAAGGCCAGTGGCATTCCACCGCAGAAAATCCTGCCTTTTTTGCTTTATAGATAGCTTCAGGTAAAGGCAGTGAATTCCATAGAAAGCCGAGATTGGCAGAATATTGAGTCATTAATCCCACTCAACATTAAACTTGGTGATTAGGCGTGTGATTTCCGATTCGGCCAGACGATTATGAGGGACACCTCGAAGCATCATCGCAAGCTTTGCTGTTTCTTCTAGTTCTTCAATAGCATACACCGCAGATTCCAGATCTTTACCTGCTACAACTGGACCATGGCTAGCGAGCATGACAGCACTACGTTTGCCTGCTAGACCTCGAATGGCATCGCCTGTTTTTGGGTCACCTGGCATAAAATAGGGTAATAGTTTGACCTTACCTAGTTTCATAATGGAGTAAGGCGTTAGGGGAGGTAAAAAGTTATCTTCGTCGGCGTCTTCTAACATGGACATTGCCACGGAGCAGGTACCGTGTAAATGAACGATGGCATTTGCACTGGAGCGAGTATCATAAAAAGCACTGTGCAAAGGCATTTCTTTGGTGGGTGCATGGCCTGAGATTAGTTCTCCTTTGGTGTTAAACCGACTTAACGTTGCTGGATCTAAGCGGCCAAAGCAGCTGCCTGTTGGGGTGACTAGTAAGCCGCCATCATCGGTTCTAGCTGATATATTACCGGAGGAGCCACAGGTTAGCCCTCGATCAAATAATGACTTTGCCATGATGCAAATTTCTTCACGGAGCTTATTTTCTAGTGTACTCATGTCATCATTCCTAATGCTTTTTCAAAGAAGAATTCATCACCAAAATTGCCCGATTTTAAGGCTAATAATTTGGGTGAATTGCCGACTACTTCAGTTAATGGTAAGTAAATTAGACAAGTTACTAGCAAATTAGACAAGCCTATATTAGAGCCATAACCAATATTTCCATAACTAATTAACCTTTGAATGATGTTTTTATCTTGCCGTTCTCGTACAAATGGCGTGTCGTTTGTTGAGTTAATAGCTGGTGGGCTTTGTTTTCAATAAATGAAATAGTGGCATCACAAAGAGCGTTACCGATACTAAAACGTTTCACGCCAAGTCTGTTTAAGCTACCAATATCGGTTAGATGCGGCAATGACATGATATTCAGAGGCGCTTCTATTGATTCAACCAATTTTTGAATATCGTGCGTGTTGTGTAGCCCGGGTACAAATATTCCGTTAGCGCCATGAGCGATATAGTCAGCAGATCTGTTAATTGTTTCATTCAATGGATTGCTCTGATGAAGGTAAGTATCGGTGCGTGCATTAATAAAAAAGTCGGCATAGCCGTTACTGTCTAGCGTGCTTCTGATGTTACTTAGTATCTCACTCTGTTTTTCCTTATTGATCAGACCCGGCTGGCTTTTGAGTGAGTCTTCGATATTAATGCCTGCGGCGCCAGTGTTGGCTATTTTCAGAACATTATTTGCGATGACATCTGGGCTTTCAGAGTAGCCTGACTCTATATCAACGGTAACTGGAATCTGTACAGCGGATACAATTTTGCGGGTTAGAGCTAATAATTCATTAAATTGGATTTTTTCTCCATCCTTGTACCCCATAGCGTTGGCGATTCCCCAACTGGTTGTTCCGACCGCGTTGAACCCTGCTTGCTCCAGAATTAATGCTGATAGAACATCCCAGGCATTAGGTAAAAAAAGTAGCGCTTCTTGTTTGTGCATTGTTTTAAAGTTCAGTAATTTGTTCATGCAAAATCCCGTGTTTAATAGAGGCCTTTGCACGATGTAATGAGCGAAATCAAGACAAGGCAAGAATAAACGAAAAAGCGCAGTTTATAGGTTATAAATGAGCATTTTGAGTTTATTTTTAACACTGTATTGGTAAGCGTAATAGTCGTGCAAAGGTTTCTAATAGTTGTTTTTTTAAATACTGTGTACCAAAAACAGTCCGAATGATCGTCGCCTTTCACGTCAATGTGGCCGCCAATATGATCGCAGGCAGCAACATACTCGCTTGATTTTGATGGGCTCAACTATAATTTATAGGCACTGGAATGCTGGCCAAAATCGGTACCGAACGTATAAATTTTTGTATGGGCATGACTATTTAGTATGGCTCTCTAATATGAGCCTCTAATATGGCTACGTAATTGTGCAGGCACATGTGCATGATGCTGCTTGATTAATAAGGCGTCTGATCAATAGGATGTCTGATTAATAATTAATAGAGCAGATACTTTGATTGGGTGTTCTAAAAATATCGCTGTAAACAAACTGTATCCAATGCGTTTTTTAGGGAAGAGGACGTTCGTTATGCGAGGGAAAAGTTAAAAAGGCCTTCGTCCTGTGAGTAGGAAAAGGCCTTTTAATCTAGTTTATTAGCTCACCATTTTATGAGGGTCGATGACAAATTTCTTCGCTGCACCGCCATCAAAGTCGGCATAACCTTGTGGTGCTTGGTCTAACGAAATTATCTGCACATTAACGGCTTTGGCGATGTCAATTTTATCAAACAAAATAGCTTGCATAAGTTGTCGATGGTACTTCATAACAGGGCATTGGCCCGTATGGAGAGAGTGAGATTTGGCCCAGCCAAGGCCAAAGCGCATGCTTAAACTGCCTTGTTTAGCGTCAATATCGACAGCGCCTGGGTCTTCTGTTACGTACAAACCGGGAATGCCAATTTGTCCTCCCGCACGTGTCATTTGCATGGCGGAATTTAATACCACGGCAGGGGATTCTTGATTATGATTACACCCACAAGCATGCGCTTCAAATCCCACGCAATCTACAAAAGCATCCACTTCTCGATCGCCAAGAATGGCTTCTATTTTGTCTTGAATATCACCGTCTTGTTTTAGGTCTATGGTTTCGCAGCCAAATGAGCGAGCTTGGTTGAGGCGATCTTCTATCATGTCGCCGACGATCACACAGGCTGCACCCAGTAGAGTAGCAGAGGCCGCAGCGGCTAAGCCAACTGGTCCAGCACCGGCGATGTACACAGTAGAACCCGGTCCAACGCCGGCTGTTACGCAGCCATGGAATCCAGTCGGGAAAATATCTGAGAGTAAGGTCAAACTTTGAATTTTTTCACGGGCTTGGTCGGCGTCTGGGAATTTTAGTAAATTGAAGTCGGCATAGGGCACCATGACATAATCTGCTTGTCCACCAATCCAGCCTCCCATGTCTACGTAACCGTAGGCTGCGCCGGGGCGAGAAGGGTTTACGTTTAAGCAAATACCGGTTCTGCCTTCTTTGCAATTACGGCAACGACCGCAAGCGATGTTAAAAGGCACAGAGACTAAGTCGCCTACTTGGATGAATTCCACATCACGACCACATTCTATCACTTCCCCCGTGATTTCATGGCCAAGAACCAAGCCACTTAGTGCTGTGGTTCGGCCTCGCACCATATGCTGATCACTGCCACAAATATTGGTTGTCACGACCTTGAGAATAACGCCGTGATCACATCGACGTTTACCAATAGAAAGTTCAGGAAAGGGGATAGCTTCGACTTTGACCGTACCATTACCTTGGTAAATAACACCACGGTTTGCATGATTATTCATAACGACATCCTTTATTGTTTTTTTTATGTGTACGACTGGATTGGTTATTTTGTCACCAGTAATAAAAAGGATAGGTCTTTGTACGACACAAAAGCATTCTGGAAACGACCTAAATAGAACAGCGGCTTATTTTTTTAGTAGGCCTAACCATTTAGCATGACCACTGCGATGATCCGTTTTGCAAAGACAGCTTTATTTTACAAAGAGATATTTTGCAGAGACATTCATCGTAATTTGACGCTCTGAAAATATCACTGCGCAAGGCATCGAGGGTTCTGATGTGGAATTCGTGAGGGGTATCTTGGAGGCAGAGTTCGGTTAACTTTTTAATTGGACGATTTTAACTGGACTGTCCTTTGTAAATATCAGGGTTCCATTTCTGCATAAACATGGATGGGGAGTCTAATGCCGTATAGCCAAACTGTTCATACAAACTATGGGCATCTCTTGTCGCCAATAATATCCGACGCAATCCCTGCACAGAGGGGTGGTTATGAATTTCTTGCATGAGCCACTTTGACAAGCCTTTACCACGATGAGCTTCATCAATAAAAACATCCGCTAAATACGCAAAAGTAGCCTGGTCCGTTATCATTCTAGCGAAACCTATCTGTTTCCCTTCAGCAGAAAAAACACCAAAACAAAGGGAGTTTTCCAATGCTTTTTTGAAGGTATCATTTGGGATTCCTGATGCCCAGTATGTCGTTGAGATATAATTATGAATCGCATCAAAATCCATTTCATCTTTATTGCTGCTAATTCGATAATTTGATGTCATCTTTGCCTAACCTTTATTGATAGTATTGCTTATTAAATGGCGCTTTATTTTTTAAAACGCCAACAAGACGTCAGTCCTCACGCTAACGTGTTTAAGGTGTCCCGTCCAGACGTCCAATCAATCTTAAAACAGAGTAAACACCTTTTTGACAAACTCCCAACGCTGCGAGCAATGACATTTTTTTATCACAAGGCGATTCTTAAATACAAACAATAATACTTATCGTTTGTATTTTAATGTTTTTCTTTTCATATATGCTGCCTTCTGTATTAAAAAGAAGGGCTGAAAATATCTAGCAGTAAGTTGTCACTAGTAAAAAACTCTTAGTACCTTGTATGCTGGCTTTGTCGTGTCAGTTGAGTACTGAGGTAATAAACGTAACCGATATTGCCGTCTAGGGTGTCTTTGTTAGATCGAGATAAAATTCACTCTCTTGTATTGAGAGAAGGTCGATAAGCGTATAGCTTGGTCGTATTGAATAAAAGAAATTTTCTTTCTAGGGTTGCTGGTTGAAAAAACGCTTTAATTATAACTTTGATGACGCATCGTCAAATAGTTGATGTGTATAAAAAACATTCGATATATTTGAGCAAATAAGCCCTGCAAGGTACACTGACGTACCTATATACACAATGTGTATTCCTATCTGTTTGCTAATATTATAGCCTGAATAATACAATTTACTCTGGACGCTTTATGCAACAAAACGCTAGTCAATTTAAAAAGATTTTTCTCATTATTATTTTAGTTTGTACTGGTTGTGCGACTCTAGTCAATATGGATCTAAATAAACGTTTTGGTGAAGAGAGTACCAATAATCGGCTATTAACGACGGTAGACGAAATCAGCACCAATGGCTCAGACATCAACTTTTATCACGATAAAGTCGCTCCCATTATTGAGAGCCGCTGTATTTCTTGTCACGCTTGTTATGACGCACCTTGTCAATTGAAAATGACGTCTACAGCAGGTATTGAACGTGGAGCCCATAAAGACAAAGTATATCAAGGTGCTCGGATATTGGCTGCTAATCCAAATAGGATGTTTATGGATGCGTTGTCTATATCAGCATGGCGCGAAAGAGGTTTTTATCCTGTATTGAATGAACGAGAGCAAATATCAGAAGCCAATACTCAAGCCTCTGTTTTAGCCCGCATACTTATGCAAAAGCAACAGCACCCTCTACCAGATGACAAGCACCTTAATGATAGTTTTGATCTTGGTCTGAACCGTCAGCAACAATGTCCCACCATCGAAGAATTTGACCGTTATGCACAACAACAGCCTTTAGCGGGTATGCCTTATGGTTTGCCTGCTCTTGATGCAGAAGAACACGCTAATCTCATGATTTGGATCGATCAAGGTGCCAAAATGCCTGCCGTTTCAGCTTTATTACCTCAAGATGAACGTATTGCCATTAATGAGTTAGAGGGGTTTTTAAATCAGGATGGACTAAACATGACGTTAAGTGCGCGTTATATCTACGAGCATTTATTTACGGCGCATTTGTATTTCAGTGCGTTAGTTACACCTAAACAGCAACCTCAATTTTATACTTTGGTTCGTTCAAAAACACCGTCGGGTCAACCCATCGAGGTCATTGCGACTCGTCGTCCATTTGATGACCCAAAAACAAAAAGCGTGTTTTACCGTCTACAACCGGTTATTTCTACTATCGTCCATAAAGCGCATCAGCCCTATGCAATTAATAAAGAGTTAATGGATAAATGGCAACAATGGTTTGTGAAAACGGATTATCAGGTGACCAAACTACCGAGTTATGAGCCCGATATTGCCGCTAATCCATTTGCTGCGTTTGCCCAATTACCTATCGATAGTCGTTATCGTTTTATGTTGGAAAGAGCACAAAATACCATTATGGGGTACATCAAAGGACCGGTTTGTCGTGGGCCTGTCGCATTGAATGTAATCAATGATCAGTTTTGGGTTTATTTTATAAAACCAGAAGCAATAGATGAGTTTGGACTGGAAGAATTCTATTTATCGCAACAAGATAATTTACGCTTGCCCGCTGAAGATCAAAGTACCGCAACGGCCTTAACATGGATCGAATACGCATCTCACCAAAGCCGCTATTTACAAGCTCGCAACGACTTTTTTAGTAAAAAATTAAAACAGGGGAAAAAGCTGACCATTGATAAAATTTGGGATGGTGACGGCCAAAACACAGATGCAACTCTAACCGTATTTCGTCATTTTGATAACGCAACTGTTGTGAAAGGTTTAATCGGCAAACCGCCAAAAACCGCTTGGATTATCGATTATGGTTTATTAGAGCGCATTCATTATCTATTAGTGGCAGGGTTTGATGTTTACGGTAATTACGGACACCAACTAATGACACGTTTATACATGGATTTTTTGCGGATGGAAGGCGAATCAAATTTCCTCGCTTATTTACCGCCTGATAATCGCCGTCAAGAATTCAATGATTGGTATCAAAAAACGGGTCCAGAACTGCTCGATTTTTTCGAAGGAGGAATTAAAAACTTCCAGCAACCAAGTAGTGTTAAATTTAATACAGATAATCCTAAAGTGGAGCTTTTTGCAAAAATTAAGCAGCATGTAAGTAAGGTCCAACCTAAAAATTATAATATACAATCGAGTGAATTGGAGGAGAACAGTAAAACGTTATTATCTCAATTAGATAATATAAAAGGTATCGGAGCGTCTATTTTTCCAGAATTAACCATGATTATGGTTACTCCAAAAAACGACACACAACCCGAATTATTTACCCTCATTCGTAATAGTGCTCATTATAATGTGAGTAGTTTATTTTCTGAGGAAAAAAACCGAAATCAAAAACGAGATAGCATGACCTTGGTACATGGTTTATTAGGCAGTTATCCAGATGTATTCTGGCGAGTTAAAGAACAAGATATCGCTGAGCTAGTTGCAACAGCACAGCAAGTAAACAACGAACAAGGTTATGCAAAACTATTAGATCGTTTTGGTTTACGGCGAACTGCGTCTGATTTTTGGGCGTTTAGTGATGAAATCAATGCTACTTTTAAACAAAATAAACCAATAGAAGGCGGTTGGTTGGATTACAATCGATTAGAGAACCGGTAGACATTAGGTTGTGCATACCTGTCCTGTTTATCTTTGTTCAGGTTAAGCAAATAAGCGACTAAATACTAACTTAAGTCACCTATTGTCTTCAGCTTTTTTTTTAAGTTCCAACTAGCCCCGACAGTGCCTTCATTGAGGGAAAAACTTACTACTGATGGAGAATCACAGGTTTCATTGAATTGGTTATAGAAGAATGCTTTCATCCCTGCTTTATATCCAGCCTCTACACCCACGAGGCCATCGTCTATGACAATGCATTGTCCAACAGGAAAGCCCATATTGTGTGCGGCATGTTTATAAATTCCTGGATCTGGTTTCCATATATTTATTTGGTATGGACAGGTAAAAACAGAGGTAATCACAAAAAAAGACAAGGAAAAAGCCATTTTGCAAAGCAAATTGGCTTAAAAATGGTGATTTACTTATCGCTAAAACTCAATTGGACGTCTGGATGGGACAACAGCAACGGTAAAATTTGCCATAGAAAAGTCATCTAACAACAAAAAACCAACACGCGCTCTATTCAATTTCGTCTTTTGATCCCCCAAATGAGAGTAATGATTTTTTTCAAACGGCTACAAAAAAGGCGACTGCTTAATTGGCTCATTTTGCCTCTCATAAACCCTTGGTTGCGCCATGCCTTTATTTTTATCAAGCAAAGGTATGGGCGCATCCAAAATCATAAATACCCGAATAATTTAGGAAGATACAAAGCCAAAGGAGGCCAGTAAGTTGTTACCAACATCACAGGCAACGCTGCAAAAAACATAAAGAACAAGGCAGGTTTCATTACTTGACTCATACCCACTTTACCAATTCGACAGGTCATGAATAAGATGGGGGCCATTGGAGGGCTGTTACAACCAATCACGACGCTAGTACCGACGATGGCGGCAAACTGTATTGGATCAACGCCAATGCTAACCATCACGGGTAATAACAAGGGACTAATGATTGCCACCACACTTACGTCATCCATGATCATGCCGAGTAATATCAAGAAAACATTCACGATCAA
>Ga0308007_10001323_pt1 | contig 10905 bp, 8 predicted proteins | sample Neamet71_FD_203152 | JGI IMG/M metagenome (GOLD analysis project Ga0308007, IMG submission 203152) | Marine microbial communities from water near the shore, Antarctic Ocean - #71 | ecosystem: Environmental > Aquatic > Marine > Unclassified | place: Southern Ocean | collected 2014-06-07
CAACAACAATTTTTTTTAGAACTTTATGATAAAGGATTGGTTTATAGAAAGGAGAATTATGTTAATTGGGACCCTGTTGATGAAACTGTATTGGCTAATGAACAAGTAATAGATGGAAAAGGGTGGCGTTCCGGTGCAATAGTGGAAAGGAAAAAACTAAATCAGTGGTTTTTTAATATATCTAAATTTTCTGAAGACCTTCTTGAGGGTCTTGATCAGCTCCAAGATTGGCCACATAAAGTTAAAATAATGCAAAAGAATTGGATCGGTAAATCTTATGGTTGTGAAGTAGATTTTAAAATTGAAGGTAATTCCACTGTTAAAAATATTAAGTGCTTCACTACTAGACCTGACACCTTGTTTGGGTTTTCATTTTTGGCATTATCTGTAGATCATCCAATATCTAAATTATATTACAATAATAAGGAATTTATAGAATTTAATAATAAATGTTCAAAAACAGGAACAACTGAAGAGTCTATAGCGCAAGCTGAAAAAATTGGATTTAAAACTAATTTAATTGCAGTTAATCCACTCGATGAAACTCAAAAAGTTCCTGTTTATTTTGCAAACTTTGTATTAATGGATTACGGTTTTGGAGCGGTATTTGGTTGTCCTGCTCACGATCAAAGAGATCTAGACTTTGCTTTAAAATATAATTTAAATGTAATCACTGTAGTTAAACCATCTACTAAAGAAAATAATTTTAAAGTCGAAAGAGAAGCCTACACTGGTCCTGGGGTTATTTTTAATTCAAAATTTTTAAATGGCTTAAAATCTCCACAGCAGTCAATCGAAGAAACTATAAAGTTAATTGAAGAAAAAAAAATAGGTAAAAAGAAAATAAACTTTAGACTAAAAGATTGGGGAGTTTCTAGACAGAGATATTGGGGATGTCCAATTCCTATTGCCTATAATAAAAATAATAAGATTATAAAAATTCCTGTAGATCAGCTTCCAATTAAGCTTCCAGAAAATATAAATCTTAATACAAAAGGCAATCCCTTAGATTATCAAGAAGATTGGAAAAAAATCACTATTGATGGTGAAGAATGTATTTTGGAAACAGACACGTTAGATACTTTTGTGGATTCTTCGTGGTATTTTTTAAAATTCTGCTCCCCAAAAAATGAAATGGGAGGTTTTAATATTGAAGAGGTAAACTATTGGATGCCAGTGGATCAATATATTGGTGGGGTTGAGCATGCAATATTGCATCTTTTATATTCTAGGTTTTTTATAAGAGCTTTAAATTATAAAAATGAAAACATTAATTCCAAAGAACCTTTTAAAGGTTTATTTACTCAAGGCATGGTTTGTCACGAAACATATAAAGATAAAAATAATAAATGGCTTAGCCCTGAAGACATTACTTCAGAAGATGGTAAGAATTATTATAATAAAGAAGATATCTCAGAAAAAATTACAGTGGGTCCTTCAGAGTCGATGTCTAAATCTAAAAAAAATACAATTGATCCAGAACAAATGATTAAAAACTATGGGGCTGACGCTGTTAGACTTTTTATTCTATCAGATAGCCCTCCAGAAAAAGATGTCCAATGGTCAGATCAGGGAATGATTGCATCATACAAGTTTATACAAAAATTTTGGACTCTGCATAAAAGGATTATACAAAAACTTCAATCATTAGAGAGAAACAATAACACAGTATTCAATGAAACTATTGAAAAATTTACTAATCAAATATTAAACAAAATTAACTTAAACTTAAATAAATTTAACTATAATGTTATAATTGCAAACTTACATGAGATTTATAATTTTTTTAATAAAGAAATAGATGTGCCCCAAGACAGTAAAAATTTGATAAATAATTATATAAAAATTTTAACAGTAATGATTCCAATAACCCCTCATTTGGCAAATGAATGCTTGGAAGAAATATCTGATAAAAAAAATTTTACTTGGCCTGAAATTAATAAAGAATATCTGCAAAATAAAGTATTTGATATAGTAATTCAAATTAATGGAAAAAAAAGGGGTTTAATTTCAACTGAAAAAAGTCTTGAAGAAAAAAATTTAATAGAAAAAATTAAACAAACAAAACAATTGCAAAAATTTTTACTCAACACCAATATTATTAAAAGTATCTTTATAAAAGATAAGCTAATAAACTTAATAACAAAATGATAATGATTAAAAAAATAGTTTTTTTTATATTGATTTTAATTTTAGGAAATTGTGGTTATCAGCCCTTGTATGAAAACAGAGGAAATTTTAACGAATTAATAAAAAGCTTTGAAGTGAAGGGTAACAAAAACATAAATAGAAGAATTATTTCATCACTGAACTTAAAGAATAAAAATAAAGAAGCTGGATATAAATTAATAATAAGTAGTAGTAAAATGGTAGAAATAGTTTCGAAAGATGGAGCTGGAAATGCCTCTGTTTACAAAACAAGAATTTCAGTAAAAGTTTCATTAATAAATATTGATAAAACATTGAAAGAAAAAACTTTTAGCTCAGGTTTTACCTATAATAATTTAGATGATAAATTTGCTCTGAGTCAATATCAAAAAGACATTGAAATTAATTTAGTTGATAAGGTTATAGAAGATATTTTAGATTTTTTAATTATTTAAAAATGATTATTAGGTCTTCTGAACTTGCAAAAATTAATTTAAAAGAAATTCAATTTTATTTATTATATGGAGAGAATGAGGGACACAAAAAAGAAGTTATAGAAGAAAAATTTAAGAAAACTTATACTAATAATATTTATATCTATGATGAGCTTGAGATTCTACAAAATGAAGAAAAATTTTTTAGTACTATTCTAACAAAATCATTCTTTGAAAATGAAAAACTGGTCATTATTTCAAGAACAACTGATAAAATTAACAAAATAATTGCTGAGATGTTAGAAAGAACAATTGAAGATTTAGTTGTAGTTTTGAATTCGGGCAACCTTGAAAAGAAATCTAAATTAAGGTCTTTTTTTGAAAAAAACAAAAAAACGGTCTGTATCCCATTTTACGAAGACAACAATCAAACCTTGTCTGCAATAATAAATGGATTCTTTAGAGATAAAAAAATTCCGATATCACAACAATTAATTAATTTAATTACTCAAAGATGTAGAGGTGATAGACAAAATCTAAAGAGTGAACTTGAAAAGATAGAAAGTTTTGTAAAAAATAAAAATAAAATTAGCCTTGAAGATATTCTAAAGCTCACTAATTTAGCAGAAAATTACTCTGTTTCAGAATTAATTGATAGCTGCTTGGCGAAAAATAAAAAAAAGACAATTAATATTTTAAATGAAAATAATTATTCAATGGAAGATTGTATTCTAATTATTAGAATATTTTTAATAAAAACAAAGCGACTTCTAAAATTGGTGAATGAAATTAAGAATAATAAAAATATTGAAGCTGTTATTTCTTCCTTTAAACCACCAATTTTTTGGAAAGATAAAGAAATCCTAAAACAACAAATGTCAAATTGGTCATATGGTGAAGCTCAAAACTTGATTTATAAAATAAATGAAACCGAGCTTTTAATAAAAAAAAACTCTATTATTTCAGTTAATATACTTTCAAACTTTATAATAGAACAGGTAAATGCAACTAGTAATTAGATTTGATGATTTCTATAATTTTGTTTAACTGATCTAGGTCTTTATATTCGAAAACTAAAGTGCCAGAGTTGTTTTTTTTATTTTTAATTGAAACATTCAATCCGATTTTTTCTATAATTGAAGATTCAAGAGCGTGTAAGTTTGCATTTTTTGAATGTTTATGTGATAGTTTTTTAACTTTAAAGATTTTAACAAAATTTTCTGTTTGTCTAACAGTTAGGTTTTTTTCAGTAATTTTTCTTGCAATAAACTCTGCGTTATCCAGTCCCACTAAAATTTTAGCGTGTCCTGGTGAAAGTTTTCTAGTCTCAATTAATCTTAAAACTTCTTCTGGTAAGCTCAGTAACCTCAAAAAATTTGCAATATGACTTCTACTTTTACCAATAAACTTGGCTACTTTACCTTGGTCGTACGAAAATTCTTTTATTAAACGTTGATAACCTCTTGCCTCTTCAATTGCATTTAGATCATCTCTTTGTACGTTCTCTACAATTGCAAACTCTAAAGATTTTAAATCATCAACTTCCGTAATTACAACCGGGACTTCATGCAGGCCTGCTTTTTGAGCAGCTAACCACCTTCTCTCTCCTGCAATTATTTCGTACCTATGATCAGTAGATTTTCTAACAATAATTGGTTGAATAATCCCTCTTTCCTTTATTGAATTTGTTAATTCTTGTAAATTATCTTCATTAAATATTTTTCTTGGCTGAAATTTGTTACTGTGTAAATCGCTTATGGCTAATTTATTAATATTTGTTTCTAACTTGGTCTCACCTATTAGAGATGACAATCCACGCCCTAGACCTTTTTTTATTTTATTAGCATCCATTATGCTCCACCCTCTATTTTTTGATCTTGGTTAATAAATTCATCTGTAAAATTAAAATAAGACTTACTACCAAGACAAGATTTGTCATAAATTAAAACTGGCATTCCATGTGAGGGTGCCTCTGACAATCTTACATTTCTTGGTATGACTGTCTGATAAACTTTATCACTAAAATAATCTCTCGCTTCTTTTTCAACTTGTGAAGAAAGTTTATTTCTTTTGTCATACATCGTTAAAAGAATACCTCTTATTTGTAATTCAGGATTTAAACTCACTTTTATCCTTTCTATTGTTTTCATTAATTGGGTTAATCCCTCTAATGCAAAAAATTCTGTTTGTAGTGGCACAACTAATGAGTTTGATGACACTAACGCCATAACCGTTATAAGGCTTAGCGAAGGGGGGCAGTCTATAAGTATATAATCATATGATGCTCTAGAATCATTTAAATAAGCGGCTAATTTACTCTTTAATATAAAGGCTCTTTCTCTATCCCCAGCTGTTTCTATCTCTAACCCAGATAAATCAACATTTGAACTCACTATATCTAAGTTTTTATAATCTGTTTTTTTTATTACTGCTGAAATAGTCTTTGTCCCATTGAGCACTCCATAAATTGTTTCACTTGAGCTTTCCAGATTGGATAGGCCAAGTCCTGTTGTTGCATTTCCTTGTGGATCTAAATCTATTACTAAAACTTTTTTTTCTTGTTGCACTAAACCGGCTGCAAGATTAATTACGGTGGTTGTTTTTCCAACTCCACCCTTTTGGTTTATTACTGAAATTATTTGCATTCTAATTTATAACTTTTTTTTTGATATTTTTTATATTTAGCAAAAATGAATCCTTGCTTGTAATACTTTTTTTTTTTTCGAAATCAAAATCCCAATCTTTTAAAGTTTCTTCTAAAACTTTTTCTCCATTTTTTCCCATAAATAAAATTAAATTTTTATAACTACTGAAATTTTTATTAACTAAATGTAAAACTATTGGTAGGGGCTTAAAAGCTCTTACAACTATTGTACCTGTCTCTATATTTTGTTCCTCAAAAATGTTTAATTCCATAATTTCTGTATTCAATTTTAATTCTCTAGACACATTCCTTAAAAAAGCACTCTTATGGTGACTTTTTTCATATAAATGTATTTTTGCCTGATTTTTCAGGTTTTTAAGCATAATTGATATAACTATTCCTGGCATGCCTCCTCCTGACCCTATGTCAGTTATTATTTTACTATTTAAGTCAATATATTCAATAGCTTGTGCTGAATCTACTATATGACGTTCTCTAATTACTTCATTTTTAGCAGTTTCCTTGCTAATAATGTTAATTTCTTCATTTCTTTTTTGAAGCATAGCAATGAAGCTCTCAAACTCTATAAGTGTTTCACGTGGAACATTTTGATCTTTTAGTAGTGAGTATTTATTTAAAATTTCATCCATTAAGCTATAAGCTTAATAGACCTTCTTTTAACATGTGACAACAAAATATAAACGGCAGCAGGTGTTATACCGTCTATTCTTAAAGCTTGCCCCATTGTTTTTGGTTTTATTTGCTTAAATTTTGCTTTAACCTCATTTGAAAGTCCTGAAAGATCATCATAATTAACTTTATCGGGAATAATTAAATTCTCATCTCGTTTGAAAGCTAAAATGTCTGCTTTTTGTTTTTTCAGATATCCTCTGTAATGAGCATTTATTTCAATTTGTTCATCTATTTTTTTATCAAAAAGAGGTATATCAGGCCAAATTTCTCTAATTTTTTTCATATCAACTCCTTTTTGAGTTAATATTTCATTAGACTTTCTCAGTACACCATCTTTTGCAATTTTTATGTCAAATTGTTCAATTTTTGATGGAGATATTGATAATTCAGACATTTTATTTTTTATTATTTTTAATTTAAATTCTTTATCTTTAAATATATTCTCTCTTGCTTTGGAAATTAGTCCGATCTCAATACCCTTATTTGTTAATCTTTGATCGGCATTATCTGCTCTTAAACTTAATCTATATTCGGCTCTTGAAGTAAACATTCTATAGGGTTCAGCAACACCCTTCGTTACAAGATCATCTATCATAACTCCAATATAAGCATCAGACCTATCTAAGATAAAAGGTTCCTCTTTCTTAAAAGATAAAGCAGCATTTATTCCTGCGATTAATCCTTGTGCTGCAGCTTCCTCGTAGCCGGTAGTCCCATTTATCTGACCTGCAAGATATAAATTATGTATTTTTTTTGTTTCGAGAGTTAAAAATAGCTCCCTAGGATCTATATAATCATATTCTATAGCATATCCTGGCCTAATTATCTTAACATTTTCTAAACCCTTGATATTATTACATATTTCTTGCTGCACTTCCTCTGGCAGCGAGGTTGATATACCATTTGGATATATTGTATGATCATTTAACCCTTCGGGCTCTAAATATATTTGATGTCGGTCCTTATCTGCAAACTTTACTATCTTATCCTCTATCGAAGGACAATATCTTGGTCCAACCCCCTGGATGCTTCCAGAGTACATGGCACTTCTATTTAAATTTTTTTGAATTATTTTATGAACCGTTTCATTCGTATAAGTCATTCGACATGAAACTTGTTTGTTGAAAGATTTTTTAGTTAGAAAAGAAAAAAAATAGGGATCGTCATCTGCAAACTGTTCTTCTAAATTGTCATACTTAATTGTTCTAGCATCCAATCTCGGTGGTGTTCCTGTCTTAAGTCTTCCTACCTTGAAGTCATATTTTTCAAGTTGCTCACTTAAACCCGTTGAGGGCTTCTCATCAAACCTGCCCGCTGGTGTTCTCTCATCACCGATATGGATTAGACCATTTAAAAAAGTGCCAGTTGTTAGAATTAACTTACCACATGATATCTTTTTACCTGACTTTGTTTGAAAACCACTTATAGTGTTTTTATCAAAAATAAATTTGATTACTGGATCAGAAAAAATCGTTAAATTACAGTAGTTTAATAGTTTTTCTTGCATATACTTACGATAGAGAGATCTGTCTGATTGAGTTCTAGGTCCTTGAACAGCAGGCCCCCTACTTCTATTTAACAATCTGAATTGAATACCAGACTTATCTGCGATCTCTCCCATCACACCATCTAAGGCGTCTATCTCTCTAACAAGGTGTCCTTTACCAAGGCCTCCTATTGCAGGGTTGCATGACATCTCGCCTATGGTTGCAATTTTATGGGTGAACAAGGCGGTGCTAACTCCAAGACGTGCAGAAGCTGCTGCAGCCTCACAACCTGCATGTCCCCCACCAATAACCACTACCTCAAATGATAAATCATTTTTCATAACTTAAATTTATAACCGATCAAAAATATTACAAGGTATGAGTGAGAATTTATAAATTTGTATTTGATGTTAATTTAGAAAAAAGAATACAAAAAAATATGATGAATAAGTGTTATTCATCAACGATAAGTGTATAAAATGTGTTAAAAAAAAGCGTAAAAAAAGCTTTTTATATAAAAGCAAAATGTGTTGATGATATTGACTTATTTAAGCAAAACCAATCAATAAAATGAAATTATTTATTTTCCAATGCAAAAATCATTAAAAATACTCCCTAAAATTTCCTCAACATCTACTTTCCCAACTATCATCCCAAGATGTCTTGTGGCCAAACGAAGATCTTCAGCCGCTTTATCAAAGTCCTTTGCTTGATTTTTTTCATGGAACTTTTGTAGATGATCTAAACTTTGTTCAAGGTGCTGTCTGTGTCGTTCACGTGTAATCAAAATATCGTTACTGGTAATAAATTTATCTTTTAGTTTTTTTTTTATTTTTAGAATTAAACCATCAATGTTGAGATTATCTTTTACTGAAATCAATATGTGATTAAAGTTTTTAATTTCAGAATTTAAACCTTTCTTTAAAAGATCAGATTTATTGATAACAAGGATTGCATTTTCATCCATTAAATCCTTCAAAACTCCACAAAAATCTTCACTTTTAGCGTCTATTACTATAAGTTTTAGGTCTGCATCTTCAGCTTTCTTCAGTGCTAACTTTATACCTTTTTTTTCTATCTCATTTATAGATTCTCTGATTCCTGCAGTATCGGAGACTACAACGGGATAGCCTTCAATATTTAAATGTGTTTCTATTACGTCTCTGGTTGTACCAGCAATCTCTGAGACAATCGCAGCATCTCGATTTGAAAGATGATTTAACAAACTGGATTTCCCAGCATTAGTTGGTCCTAAGATTGCAATTTTAAAACCTTCTCTAATTCTTTCACCAACTCTCTGATCATCTAAAATTTTTTTTAAATCCAAAGTCACTTTATTGGAAATTTTTTTTATATTTTTTAATATGTCTTCAGGTAAGTCTTCGTCTGGAAAGTCTATCTTAGCTTCAACGTGTGATAAAATTTTTAAAAGTTTTCCTCTTAACTCATTAAATTTGTCAGCAGATTTTCCTTTCATTATTTTTATTGCTTGTTGCCTTTGAATTTCAGTTTCGGCTGAGATTAAATCAGCAATACTCTCTGCTTTGAGCAAATTTATTTTTCCATTTTGAAATGCTAGCCTTGTAAACTCACCCGGTTCAGCTAGCCGACAATTTTCGACTTCTGAGATAGAGGCATGCAGGGCGTTAATCACAGCTTTGCTTCCATGTATGTGGAATTCAGCCATATCTTCACCTGTGTAGCTCTCAGGGGCAGGAAACCATAATATTATACCTTCATCAATAAGCTCAGAAGTGTTGATTTTGTTGATTTTTCTTAGTGTAGCAACTCTTGGCTCTGGCACTGTTGCGTTAGTTAGTAATTGGATTACCTTTTTAGTATCATCACCTGAAACTCTAATGATAGCTATTCCAGAAATTCCAGGACCTGTAGATAGAGCATAAATTGTCATACTAATATTATAACTTCTATATGGAGGTTCTGTAAAACTTTAAATTAGTAAGTGGGCGGTCAGTGTTAGGCTGGCTTATTCATTGAGTTAAAGAAATCTGCATTACTTTTGGTTTCTTTAAGTTTAGAGTTTATAAATTCAATTGCATCCATAGTTCCCATTGGGCCAATAATTCTTCTTAGTACATTCATTTTTGACAAATCATCTTTATCAAAAAGTAATTCTTCTCTTCTCGTTCCAGATTTAGTAATGTCTATAGCTGGGTAAATTCTTTTCTCTGCAATTTTTCTATCAAGAACTGTTTCACTATTTCCAGTTCCCTTAAATTCTTCAAAAATAACTTCATCCATTCTTGATCCTGTATCAATCAGAGCAGTTGAGATGATTGTTAAAGACCCTCCTTCTTCAATATTTCTTGCTGCACCAAAGAATCTTTTTGGTTTTTGTAATGCGTTTGCATCAACACCACCTGTTAAAACTTTTCCTGAACTTGGTATCACAGCATTGTAGGCTCTTCCTAATCTTGTGATTGAGTCCAATAAAATTACTACATCTTTTTTATGCTCTGTTAATCTTTTTGCTTTTTCGATTACCATTTCAGCAACGGCTACGTGTCTTGAAGCAGGCTCATCAAATGTAGAACTAATAACCTCTCCCTTAACTGTTCTTTGCATATCGGTTACTTCTTCGGGCCTTTCATCAATAAGTAAAACCATCAAATAACTTTCTGGATAATTTTTGGCAATTGAGTTTGCAATACTTTGTAAAATCATTGTTTTACCCGCTTTAGGAGGTGAAATTATAATTGATCTTTGACCTTTTCCAATTGGACTTACAAGGTCGATTAATCTTGGAGTTAAATCTGGTTTCTTTTCTATTTTAGTAGTTTCAACTTCCATCACCATTTGTTTATCTGGGTAGAGTGGAGTTAAATTATCAAATGCAATTTTATGACGAGCCTTTTCGGGTTCCTCAAAATTTATTTTACTTACTTGGAGCAATGCAAAATATCTTTCACCATCCTTCGGGGCTCTCACGGGACCCTCAACCGTATCACCCGTTCTTAAACCAAATTTTCTTATCTGACTTGGGCTCACATATATATCATCTGGTCCTGGTAAATAATTTGATTCCATCGCTCTTAAAAAACCAAATCCGTCTTGAAGTAATTGCAAAACTCCCGCCCCTGTAACCTCTTCTTTTTCAGCAACCTTTTTTAGTATTGCAAATAAAATTTCTTGTTTTCGGAGTGTGCTGGCATTTTCAATACCAAGTGCTTCTGCTTGCGTAATTAATTGTTCAGATGATTTTAATTTAAGTTCTTGTATATTCATGAGTGGGGGGATTATTAAAATTTTTGTAAGATAAGATAGATATATATACTCTTTAAACTATTACAAGCATAGATCTCGATGTTCTTTAAAACTCAATAAAATAGAGTATTTTATAGATTATTAAGGACTTAAACTTAGTTCTCTAGCAAAATCCTCTACTTTAGACCAGTCAGTAAACTCAAAGGACTTTGAGGTGTCTGTTGGGCCTTTAGTTATAAACATTATAAGTCGAATAATATATTTATCAAAAAAA
>Ga0308007_10001328_pt1 | contig 10867 bp, 8 predicted proteins | sample Neamet71_FD_203152 | JGI IMG/M metagenome (GOLD analysis project Ga0308007, IMG submission 203152) | Marine microbial communities from water near the shore, Antarctic Ocean - #71 | ecosystem: Environmental > Aquatic > Marine > Unclassified | place: Southern Ocean | collected 2014-06-07
TAAAGGGATTCATCATGAGTTGTGGTATCACGTAAACGGTTGTCGCCAGTTTTTTAATGTTAGTCGCGACACGGTCACCTATAAAATCCACGAGAGTTATAAAATGGGTGAACAACCTGCAGTAATGAGTGAGGGCGATCTAGCATGAGTCAGAAATATCGTTTGGATTCGAGTGTCTCTAAAGGCAGCGAAAATCGTATTGATCGTACTAAACCGATTTCTTTTTATTTTAATGATAAGTCTTATCAAGGCTATGAGGGCGATACAGTCGCTTCAGCGTTATTGGCAAATGGCGTTGAGATTATAGGACGTAGTTTTAAATATTCACGTCCACGAGGTATTACGGGGCACGGTAGTGAAGAGCCAAATGGCGTTGTCCAATTAGGTACAGGCGCATCGACTGTACCTAATGTACGAGCAACACAGCAAGAATTGTATGAAGGTTTAGTCGCTCATTCTGTATCAGGTTGGCCAAGTGTGAACTTTGACCTTATGTCAGTACTTGGCAAAGCAGGCGCGATGATGCCGCCGGGTTTTTATTATAAAACCTTTATGTATCCGAAAAAACTGTGGTTAACGTATGAGCGTTTTATTCGTAAAGCCGCGGGTTTGGGTAAAGCGCCCACAGAAGTTGACCCTGATACCTATGACAAAATGAACCATCATTGTGATGTTATGATTGTTGGCGCAGGGCCTGCGGGTTTGTCTGCGGCATTGGCGGCGGCACAAGCAGGTGCAAGTGTTATTCTCGCCGATGAACACCATGAGTTAGGTGGCAACCTGCTAAATACAAGCCGTGACCTTGTAAAAGTTGATGGTACAAAAACGACGGTTTGGCTACAAAAAACACTAACCATATTAGCCCAATTACCGAATGTAATGCTGTTGCCTCGTACAACGGTAATGGGGTATTTCGATCATAATTTTTTGGTCGCGATTGAACGTCGCACAGATCATTTAGGTGTATCTGCTGTTAGTGGTAGCCGTCAGCGCATGCATCGTATTCGTGCTAAACAAGTGGTGTTGGCAACAGGCGCACAAGAACGTCCACTAATTTTTGCTAACAATGATATCCCTGGTGTGATGTTAGCGTCTTCCATCAGTGCTTATGTGCATCGTTATGGCGTGGCTCCTGGAAACGATCTTATTGTGGCTACGGCGAATGATTCTGGTTATCAAGCGGCTATTGATTGGCATCATACAGGTCGTACAGTGGTTGGCATTGCAGATTCAAGACCAGAACCTGCATTGGCCGAACAAGGTGATTTAATCAGTAAAGCCAAAGCACTAGGCATTGCTATTTGGTTTAGTCATGGCGTTATTGAGGCGAAAGGGAATCGACGAGTCTATGGTGCTGTGGTGGCTCCTATTGATGGCAGCATTGATCTAGCGGCAAGAAAAGTAACAGGCCCAAGCAAATTGTATGATTGTGATTTGATTGCGACCTCTGGTGGTTGGAGCCCTGTTGTACACTTAAGTTGCCATACTGGATCAAGACCTGTTTGGAATGACGATGTTATTGGCTTTTTGCCGGGTAAAACCGTGCAAAAACAACATTGTGTTGGCTCGTTAATGGGACAGCATCAATTAAGTGATATTCTCGAACAAGGTTTAATGACTGGTGCACAAGCGGCTTATATGGCTGGTAAAGGCGATGGTGAGGTAAGTACCCCCGTTCCAGAAGTGAATATTTTAAAAGAAGGTAAAGCGCAGGCCCTGTTTCTTGTGCCTCACAGTAAACCCATTAGCCGAGCTCCAAAACAGTTTATTGATATGCAAAATGATGTCACTGCCGCTGGTGTTGAATTAGCCACAAGAGAAGGTTTTGAATCCATCGAGCACGTTAAGCGTTATACGGCGCTGGGGTTTGGAACGGATCAAGGTAAGTTGGGCAATATTAACGGTATGGCGGTTGCGGCACAGTCATTAAACAAAACGATTGCGGAAACAGGCACGACAATATTTAGACCTTCCTATACACCTACAAGCTTTGGTGCTATGGCGGGTCGTGACACTGATACACTTTTTGATCCAATGCGTTATACCGCTATGCAATCATGGCACGAAAATAATGGCGCTTTGTTTGAAGATGTTGGTCAATGGAAGCGTCCTTGGTATTACCCAAAACAGGGTGAAACCATGCAGCAAACATTGGATCGAGAATGTTTAGCCACTCGCAATAGCGTAGGTATATTGGATGCGTCTACCTTAGGTAAAATCGATGTTAGGGGTAAAGATACCCGTGAATTCCTTAATCGAGTTTACACTAATGCGTGGAGTAAATTGCCTATTGGTCGATCTCGTTATGGCTTAATGTTAAAAGAAGACGGCATGATCATGGACGATGGTGTGACTTCTTGCTTAGCCGATGACCATTTTATATTAACCACAACCACAGGCGGAGCCGCCAACGTATTAGAGTGGTTGGAATTATGGCATCAAACAGAATGGCCAGAGCTAGAAGTCTACATGACATCAGTTACTGACCATTGGTCAACTATGACTATCTCTGGGCCAAATGCACGTAAAGTACTGGCAAAGGTGTGTGACGATATTGATCTTGATAAAGACACCTTTAAGTTCATGGATTGGCATAACGGGACGGTAGCAGGTGTTGAGGCTAGAGTGTTTAGAATCAGTTTCACGGGCGAATTATCTTATGAAATAAACGTGCAAGCCAATTACGGTTTACACGTTTGGGAAGCATTAATGGCAGCGGGAGATGAATTCGATATTACGCCATATGGTACGGAAACCATGCATATTTTACGAGCTGAAAAGGGCTTTATCATTGTCGGCCAAGACACTGATGGCTCGATGACGCCAGACGACATGGGTATGAATTGGTGTGTGGGCAAAAACAAAGAATTTAGTTTTATTGGTAAGCGTTCATTTACTCGTCCCGATACAATACGTTCGGATCGTAAGCAATTTGTTGGCCTCAAACCAAAAGACCCTACGGTGATTATTCCTGAAGGGGCTCAAGCAGTCAGAGATCCTAACCAAGCGATTCCAATGGATATGGTGGGTCATGTGACGTCAAGCTATTACAGTGCCGTATTAGGCCATAGCTTTGCATTGGCTGTTATTAAAGAAGGTGCTCAACGTCAAGGCGAGTCTGTGTATTTTCCTTTGGCTGATGGCCGTACTATAGAAGCTGAAATTACTGGTTTTACATTTTATGATCCAAAAGGAGAGCGTCAACATGTCTAAAACGTCTGTAGCAGTTAGGCGCGAATCACCGATATATCATATCGACATAAAAACAAAGGGTGAACCTAAAGGCGGTGTTTCTTTTGAAGAGCTTGCTTATTTTGGTCATCTAACATTGCGTGGTGCAAGCAATGATCCTGCGTTTGTTAAGGGTGTCAAAGAGGTGCTAGGTTTAACATTACCAACGACGCCTTTGACATCAACCAGCAATGACAAAGACTCCATTCATTGGATCAGTCCAAATGAATGGTTGATTTTACTAGAAGAAAACGAACCAACAAAACGTGAAGCAGGCATTGAAGCGGCACTGAAAGCGAAACTAACAGGCCATTTTTCAGTAATTGATGTGTCTGGTGGACAGACATTATTTAAATTATCTGGTGATAATGCTTTATTGTTAATGCAAAAAAGCTGTGGCTATGATGTGGTTGGAGAACTTCCAATGGGAAAAACGGTAACTACTCATTTTGCTAAAGCCAGTGTGGTGTTGCATAAACCCAGTGAAGATACCTTTATTTTAGTTGTTCGACGTAGTTTTGCCGATTATGTTTGGCGTTGGATTGAAGACGCATCACAGGAATACGGTTTAATTACACTCTAAATTAAGATGACTGAAATAATTAAAATTATAAAAAAAACGATATGATGGACTGATAAAAAAGAAGCATAAAAGCTTCTTTTTTTTGTAGCGTATTTTAGTCGTAATTTGATTGATTTTAAAACTATTGATAGCAAGGCTTTTTATCTTTTTTATGTCAGTGTAGACTTGCAAAAATTTACAGTTTTGTGAAAGAAAGATTTCATATTTAAGGCAGGGGGTTTTAGCTTAATAAGAAATATTTTTGATTCTTCATCAATGTATTCGACTTAATTTTAATTCAATAGAGAGCGATATTAATGGATCTTGTAAAAAACACGATACCTGAACAGAAAGCCGTTTTAAGTGGAGAGTTAATACGTTTGCTTATTGCTGTGACTTTTGTAGTTCTCATCGGAGTCTATGCGTCACTAAATGGAGAACATGTTTCTAATGCATCTATCCTTGTTGTTGCCGCGGTTATTGGTGCTTATATGGCACTTAATATTGGTGCAAACGATGTGGCTAATAATGTGGGTCCAGCAGTAGGATCAAAAGCACTTAGTCTTACAGGCGCTATTTTGATTGCAGTCACTTTTGAGGCGTCTGGCGCTTTAATTGCGGGTGGTTCAGTGGTTAGTACCATTAAAAAAGGCATCATTAACCCCAACGCTATTGCTGATAGTGCTACCTTTATTTGGGTTATGATGGCCGCGCTGTTAGCCGGTGCGCTTTGGCTTAATTTAGCGACTTACTTTGGTGCCCCAGTTTCCACTACACATTCGATTGTTGGTGGTGTTTTAGGTGCCGGTATTGCTGCTGGTGGTTGGGACATTGCCAATTGGGGGCAAATGTCTGCTATTGCGGCGAGTTGGATTATTTCTCCTGTTTTAGGTGGTTTGATTGCAGCCAGCTTTTTAATTTATATTAAAAGAAGAATTACCTATCAAAGCGATATGCTTGAAGCTTCGAAACAGGTCGTCCCGTTGTTAGTGGCCTTGATGATATGGGCGTTTTCCACATACTTGATTATGAAAGGCTTAAAATCTATCTGGAAAACCGATCTTTTAACCTCCTTAGGTATTGGCTTTTTTGTTGCTGTTATTGCTTATCTATTAGTAAAACCTATGGTTGCAAAAGCGGCTCAATCATTAAAAAATAACAAAGAAAGCGTTAACGATTTATTCACCATTCCTCTTATTATTTCAGCCGCTTTGTTGAGTTTTGCTCATGGAGCAAATGATGTAGCTAATGCTATCGGGCCATTGGCCGCCATTAATGATGCTTTGATATCGGGTGATATTTCGAGCAAAGCCGCTATTCCAATTTGGATTATGCTAGTAGGGGCGCTTGGTATTGCCTTTGGTTTAGCTTTATATGGTCCAAAACTGATTCATACAGTGGGTAGTGAAATTACAGAACTTGATAAAACACGAGCATTCTGTATTGCAATGGCGGCGGCTATTACTGTCATTATAGCGTCGCAATTAGGGTTGCCTGTTAGTTCTACTCATATTGCTGTTGGTGGTATTTTTGGGGTGGGCTTTCTACGAGAATATTTGAAACTATCCTATGCTAAAAAACTTAGTAAACTGGTTACTCAATCTCAATTGGCCGGTTTGAATCAAGAGCAAATTGATACATTTGTTAGTCGTTTTCAACTTGCTAACGTAGAAGGGAAGAGAGAAATATTACGTGAATTAAAAGAGAAGGAAAATACTTTCCCTATTACTAAACAAGAAAGAAAAGGCCTTAAAAAAGCAACAAAACAAGAGTTAGTGAAACGTTCTGCTTTACTCAAAATAGCTGCTGCGTGGGTGGTAACTGTACCCGCTTCTGCGTTGCTATCTGCTATTATTTTCTATATCCTCGTTGGCTATAATGCGGTCAACGGTTAAGGGAAATAACATATTTACTTTTTCCTTAATTAGATATAACACATGATTACTGCTAATCTGTATACGTACAGATTAATCAAGTGGGCTATGAGTACTAAGTAATAATTGAAAAGAACAACATACCCTCGCAACTTGGTAGTATAAATTTTATGGCTGCCAGTATTTTTATTATACTGGCTAGCTAAAAGATCAATCAATGAGCCATAGGTATATCTATATTGGAACGTTCTATCGTTAGGATTAAACAATGTCAATGATTATCATAACTGGGTTGTTAATACTTGGTGGTGCTTTTATTGTTTTTGTTATTTACCTCCAATTGAAAGAGCAGGCAAGAATAGACAAACTTCGTAAGGTCGCCGCGCTCAACAATCAAACTCGTCAAGTGAGACATTATCTTGATGACTTACCTGCACAATATCAACCCAAAGACATGAAAGTTTGGTTGTTTACACGTCTTGTAGAAATTTTTGATGAACTACAAGCCTTAGCGCCAGATGATAAAACCGTTACGCGACGTCAACGAGTAGTAGAAGAACTTGAAGTTTTTCGAGGCAGCAAACAAAAGCGTAAAGCCAAAGCGATTAATGATGAATTGATGGTTATTAATTTAAGACGGCTATTGGACTCTTTACAGAATTTTTTAACGCACTCTCGTGGCACTAAAAAACTCGATGCTGATACTTTCGAACGTTACAGCCAATTAATTGCTTTTTACCGCTATAAGTTAAGTTCAGACAACAAAGCATTTCTTGCTCGACAATCTTTTCTATCTGGTCGATTAGAAGATGCCATTCGTATGTACAAAAAAGCAATTGAGGATCTAGCTCCCATTTCAAGCATGGATGAAGCAAAAGAAATTGAAGCACGTCTTAAAACGCTGATTGTAGAAATTGAGGATGACCTTAAACTACAACAAGAAGAAGCTAAAGAGCATGAAGAAGCTGAAGCTGAAGCGGAAGAATTAGATAGCGAATGGAATAAATTTATCGATAGTGATGGCTTTACTAAGAAAAGAACTTTCTAGTCTCCATCCTGTTTTACGTTAAGAGATTTCAATGACCTTTACTTTATTATCTGTGTTTGTTCCCACCTTTTTTTTCGTGTCTATTACCCCCGGTATGTGCATGACGCTAGCAATGACATTAGGCATGACTATTGGCATTAAGCGCACGTTATGGATGATGTTAGGTGAATTGTGTGGCGTTGCCTTTGTCGTGACTTTATCGGCTGTGGGTGTCGCAACCTTGCTACTAAATTATCCCGATTATTTTATCGCTTTTAAACTGATTGGTGGCGCTTACCTCACTTATGTTGGTATTCAGATGTGGCGCTCTAAGGGAAAAATGGCACTTACCTCTGAACAAGAAAATAAAGTAACATCGAAAATTGAATTGATAGCACACGGGTTTATTACCGCCATCGTTAACCCTAAAGGCTGGGCTTTTTTTGTTGCTTTGTTACCGCCTTTCTTAAACCCTCAACAACCTCTAGCATCACAATTGGTGATACTTATTAGCATTATTTTGCTATTGGAATTCAGCTGTTTGCTTATTTATGCTCTAGGCGGACGCACCATGCGTGCGGTGCTTATCCAAAGCAGTAATGTGCGTATTATGAATCGTATATCGGGCACACTCATGATGGGTGTGGGTGTTTGGCTAGGTTTTGGCGGCTGATCTAGCTTTGCTTTTATTGGTTGTACTCTTTTTAGTGGCACCTGTTTTTTTTCTATAAGAAGATTTTTTATAGACAGGCTTTTTAACAGGAGGCAACGCTTTAAATACCTCAGTTGATACTTGTTTTGCTTGGGTAATCAGATGCTTGAGATTGTCACTAAGTTGCTGCATAAACTCTTGGTAAGATTCCGTGTTTTTACTGATACCATTTAGTGTTGCTTCCCATTGAGCTGTCATATCGGGTGTAATCAAACTGTCTGGTAATGTTTGAATTAAGGCTCTACCGGTTTCTGTTGAAAGAATACTTTTTCCTTGTCGCGTTAAAAAATTCCGCCTAAATAAGAGTTCAATAATCCCTGCTCGGGTTGCTTCTGTCCCTAATCCATCGGTTTCTTTGAGTATGGCTTTAATATCGGCTTGTTGTACATAACGGCTAATGCCTGTCATAGCGGCGAGCAATGTCGCATCGGTAAACGCTGCGGGTGGAGTAGTCACTTTTTCCATTAGTTCTCCATGGCTACAATGGAGTTGTTGCCCTTTGATCACACGAGGCAAAACGGGGTTTTCATCTTCTTGTTCTATTTTTTCTGCTATTTTTGTCATGTCTTGTTTCGAAGGGACATTTTTAGACGGAACGTTTTTTGAAGGAAGTAGCACCTTCCAACCTAGCTTTTGTGGTGTGTTGCCTGTTGCACGAAATAAACCACTGACAATAGTGATCTCAATTTTAGAATTTAAGTACTCATAATGAGGATAAAATTGCATTAAATATTGTCGAGCGATGATTTCATACACTCTTTTTTCATTGGCATTAAGTGAGGTGAGATTAGCTTTTTTTGCCGTAGGAATAATGGCGTGATGGGCTTGCACTTCTTTATCATTCCACGCTTTGCTACGCAAACTTGCGTCCGCATTATTAATGTTTTCTTGCCAGTGAGTTAGGTTACTACTGATGCTACTCAAGATCGAGCGGATATCTTTAATGTGTTCTTTTGGCAGATAGCGACAATCAGAACGTGGATAGGTAATTAACTGATATTTTTCATATAAGCTTTGACACGTATCTAACACCTGCTGCGCAGACAAGCCAAACGCTCGGGCGGCATCAATTTGTAAACTCGATAAACTATAGGGCAGAGGAGGCGCTTGACGTTTATTTTGATAGGCACAATCACTGACAATAGCCGGTTGGTTATAAATTCTTTGGATGACATTTTCCGCGAGGGCTTTATTAAGGACTCTACCTTCTTCGTCCATGTGTGAACTGCAGGCTTCGCTTGGAATCCATTTAGCAATAAACTGCTCTTGCTGATCTGCTTGTATCATTGGGTTGAAGATATGAGCTTGCACTTGGTAATAGTCTTTTGGAACGAATTTTTCACGTTCTAAGTCGCGTTTCACGACTAATCCTAAAATAGGCGTTTGTACTCGACCAATAGATAACACACCTTGATAACCCCCTTGTTTACCTTTAATTGTGTAAGCACGAGTAAGATTAATACCGTGTAACCAATCCGCTCTTGAGCGAGCGAGGGCAGAACGTGAAAGTGAGATAAACTCTTTATTGGGTCTTAAATTCTGCAACGCTTTACTAACAGCGAATGTCGTTAAGTCACTGATTAATAAGCGTTGTATCTTGTCTTGTTTTGCTGCGGGCACTTTTAGATAATGAATAACCTCATCGACAAGCAGTTGACCTTCTCTATCTGGGTCGCCTGCATGGACAATATGAGATGCTTTTTTTACGAGTTTACGTAAGACTGAAAGTTGTTTGCGTGTTTGGCTTTTCTCCTGCCATTGCCACTCATTGGGAATAATAGGTAAGTGATCAAGTTGCCAGCTTTTATAGGCAGGGTTGTAGGCATCTGGCTCGGCTTGTTCAAGCAAATGACCAATGCACCAACTTACACAGTCGCCATTGGGTAACCAAATACAGCCATCTTCTTTTGTCTGAGGCTTTGGTAGTGCCGTGGCGATAGCACGCGCTAAACTGGGTTTTTCTGCAATATAGAGAATCATAAATTTAACTGTTTATTTATACAGTTAAATAGTAACGAATAAAATAATAATTATCGAGTATTTATCACGAGAACTTATGCGTACCTTCTCAAATTTAGGCTGAAGAGGTGATTTAATCCTGTTTATTGGTGTTTTAGTATGACAGTAGAAGTGTGAAGATTCTGTTCTTTGTGCGCATCATATATAAAACAGCTGGAAAGAATAATCAACACACAGATAACAAAGGCAAGGTCCCAACTTATTTTCGTTGAGGCTTTATTTGTTTCCTCATCAACAGTGATCGTAAAATCAGTTAATTTCATCAGGATGTTCTCCTATAGAAGTAATTACACTATATATGCAAATGATAATCATTACTATTAAATATTTATATTGTATTTACTTTTATTTATTGAGGGTCGGATAAAATAGGAGGTTATGCTATTCTTGCCGCTTTATTTATTTACAAAAGAGAGTATTAAGCATGTCTGAACTGTTGTTCGATTCTAAGGAAGCTAAAGTCGGTTATGGCATTGGTCGTCAAATTGGTGATCAATTGAGCGGAAGTGACTTAGGTGAAATTTCTTTACCCCATCTTTTTGCAGCGATTGAAGATGCACTTAAAGGTGCTGAAATGCAAGTGCCAGGTGAAGAGTTAGAAGCGGCGTTTGCTAGCTTACAAGAAGAAATGGAAGAGAAAGCAAAAAAAGCATCAGCAGGTAATGTTGAAGCGGGTGCCGCTTATCTAGAAGAGAACAAAGCGAAAGAAGGCGTGCAAATCACCGACAGTGGCCTTCAATATCAGGTTATCGAGTCGGGTTCAGGTTCAACACCAACAACAGACTCAACAGTACGAGTTCATTACGAAGGTCGTTTAATTGACGGTGCGGTATTTGATAGTTCAATTGCTCGCGGCGAGCCAATTGAATTCCCAGTGACCGGTGTTATTGCTGGTTGGACAGAAGCACTACAAATGATGAAAGAGGGCGATAAGTATCGTCTTACTATCCCAGCAGAATTGGCTTATGGCGCACAAGGCGCTGGTGCTATGATCCAACCATTTGCTGTATTGGTATTTGATGTGGAATTGATTGCGGTTCTATAAACCAGTAATTTATGTTTAAAAAAAGCGAGCATTGCTCGCTTTTTTTATTCTTTTACTTTCTCTCGCTTATTTCTCTGGAGGTATATATTAGGTTGAAATATGACGCCAACATATTGGGCGGCTTTAATAGAACGAGTGGCGTGTAAGCCGTTCTAGCGGTCGAAAGGTGTTTTTGTTATAGATCATTACTCACTGCTCGGACGCGAGCCAAAGCATTACGAGAAATTAAAATGTGGAACGGAAGAATAACCTTAAGATAAATTTGGCCAGCTATATTGTTCCTATGTACCCATGTTGCTAAAGAGATACGTCCATTTTGAGACATAACAGAGACTCTAAAATCTAAATGTTTATCGTTAAATCCAGCAATTAGTTCATCGTCATTTTCAGACTCAAT